>Ga0209036_1000097_pt1 | contig 32514 bp, 28 predicted proteins | sample MarorgKNORR_S2LV_3_FD_188222 | JGI IMG/M metagenome (GOLD analysis project Ga0209036, IMG submission 188222) | Marine microbial communities from the Southern Atlantic Ocean, analyzing organic carbon cycling - DCM_A/KNORR_S2/LV (SPAdes) (version 2) | ecosystem: Environmental > Aquatic > Marine >... | reverse complement strand
AGCTGGACCTGAAGTAAACTGAACAATGAACTCAAGAGATTTTAAAAATAATTCGATAAGTAGACTTCTATTTCATGCTGCTGATCAATGGCCTGATAAGCCTGCTATTACTTTTTCAGGCGCTACTCAATCTTGGCTTGAAACTAGAAATCGGTGTCATGCAGCGGCAACTCTATTTCATCGTTTAGGAGTAGGTACAGGAGATAGGGTTGCCTACTTGGGATTGAACTCCAATGTTTGCTTCGAAAGCTATTACTCTCCGGCTTTAATCGGCGCGATTTTTGTTCCAATTAATCATCGATTATCTATTCGAGAGATGGTGGAGTGTATTGAAGATTGTACTCCAAAAATTTTAATAGTTGATGAGAACTTCATTGAGCAAGCTGGGCACCTTCTTAAGGTATGCGCAAGTTTGAAGGGGGTTCTTTGTGCTGCGCAATCGGAGCTGATGGAGAGTTGGAGTTCTTATGAGAAAGGTGTTCAAGAGGTATCGTCGTCAGGGGAGTATTGTGACCTGTTGCCCAGTTCCAACGATGAGGTAGCTACCTTTTTTTATACGGGAGGAACTACTGGTCGCTCGAAAGGGGTCATGCTAACGAATAGTAACTTTATCTGTAACACTAACTGCACCATTCCTCTTTATAGGTTGCAGCGTCATTGGGCGTTTGTAATCGTTGGTCCTCTATTTCATTTGGCGGCGGGCTCCCGTGTATTTAGCAGCACAGCACTTGGCGGACACGCCGTCATACTGCCGAGATTTGATGTTACCTCGCTGCTAGATGCAATAGAAAGTTATGGAGTTAATTCAGCTACCTTAGTTCCCACTATGTATCAAATGATTTTAGATCATCCGGATTTTCTTTCTTTTAATCTTGTTTCTTTAAAAATGCTAGCATCAGGAGCAGCACCATTATCAGCTGCGTTGCTTCGGCGTATTCTGGAGGCATTCCCTACAACAGAATTTTTTCAAACGTACGGAATGACCGAGGCATCTCCAGTCCTAACCAGCTTAGATTCCAAGTACCACGTCCTTGAGGGTCCAAATTCAGGTAAATTAGGCTCAGTGGGTCGTCCAGTCGAGCATGTCGATCTTGTTATTGCTGACGAGGAAGATCGCGCAGTGCCGCCAAACACGACTGGGCAAATCTTAGCCAGGGGGCCGAATATTATGAAGGGATATTGGAAGTTGGCCGATGCTACCCAGGAAGCTCTTGAGGGGGGTTGGTACCATACTGGTGACGCCGGATACTTAGATGAAGATGGGTTTCTTTATCTCGAGGGCCGAGTTAAGGACATGATTGTTTCGGGAGGTGAAAATGTTTATCCGATTGAGGTTGAGAACGTGTTAGAAAACCACCCGGCCATTCATCAATGTGCTGTTATTGGGATCCCGCATGACACTTGGGGCGAAGCCGTTCACGCCGTAGTTACTGTAAAAGATGGATGCGAAACCACCGAAGAAGAGCTTATTGTTTTTTGTAAGAAAGCAATCGCGGGTTACAAATGTCCTATTAGTGTCACTTTCAGGTTAGACCCAATGCCACTATCGCCAATCAATAAGATTTTGAAAACAGAATTACGAAAACCGTTTTGGGAAGGTCGAAAAAACAAGCTGGTTTGATGAAAAAGACGCGAAGAAAAATTATGATAATAGAAATTTAAATCATTCCGTCAAGATTCGGTGGATCTGCTAATAAAACGTTCAAGCATCTCGTAGGGTTGACAACCAACTAAAAAATTTTGATTACATTGAAAAGTTGGAACACCAGTGATGCCAAATTCTCGGCTCTTTTGCCAGTCCTCATCTACAAGAGACTTAAATAACCGATTATCCAATATTTTCTTCGCGTCTTTTTTATCAAAACCTGCTTTTTCAGCGATTTTTAATAATTCATCGATATCGCCGATGTTTTTTCCTTCGACGAAGTAAGCTTGGTAAATTAAATTATGTATGTCAGATGTTTCATTCTGAGTATCAGCCCATTTTCCAAGTTCTTGAGCTAGACGACTATTGAAAGTATGAGTGCGCTCCCCATAATCTAATCCAGCTTCCGTCATTAACTTCTTCATATTCTCTTTCATTGGGGTTAGATCCCTGCCTGGAAATAATTCCTCAAGAGTTGCCCCTTCACTAGGTGTCCCTGGATGCAGGGGGAAGTGGATTAATTGAATTTCAACAGGGTAATGAGCCTTCAATTTGTCAGTACTTACAGTACTGAGATAGCACCACGGTCAGACGTAATCTATGAAGACCCTTAATGTACTTTTTCTCATTCTTCAGCCTGATTCTTAGGAACTAATGTGACAACCTTGCCACCTCCACCATGTTCAAAGAGTAGATAGATAGAGCCATCTACACCCATTTCGATATCTCTAACGCGACCTATGCCTTCGAATAGCGTCTCTCTCTCGACAAAACGGTTATTCTCGATATCTATCCGAAATAAGCTCCGAGATTTGAGAGATCCAACAATGAAGTCGCCATTCCAATTCGGAAATTTTTCACTTTGGCTTATTATGAAACTGGAAACAGCAGGGGACGGTGTCATATCCACCACTGGCTGCGTTATGTCAGATAGCTCAAAGGCAATCCCAAGGTCCAGACCATTTACTCGACTTCCATCATAGTGCAGTCCTGTCGAATAAAGAGGCCATCCATAATTTTCCGCAGGCAGCAACCGGTTAATTTCATCGCCTCCTCGCGGGCCATGCTCACTTCCCCAAAGTTCACCATTGATAGGATCGTACTCAAGTCCCTGCGGGCTCCTGTGACCATAGGTGTAGATGCTTTCATAAACATCATCAACCCCAAAATATGGGCCGTCCTCGGGAATAGAACCGTCATCATTAACACGATGTATTTTACCGCAAGGTGTGGCCAAGTTTTGAATACCTCCCCCTTGGCCGCCGCACTTCATGCCTATTGAAAAGAACACATGACCCTTATTATCAAATGTTATCCGTCCTCCGGCACCGACGTCTCCTGCAAAGAAATAGTCTTCTAGGGGTGCCTGCCAGATTATTTCTTGATCTACCCATTCTGTACCATCCAATCTACCGCGAACGAGCCTATTCATGGAGACAGGCCTCTCCTCTTGACGACTTGCTTCATTGCAGTTACTGCAGCGGTGACTGTGATACAAGTAAATCCAACCATTTTCAATGTAGTTGGGATGAAGCTTGATATCAAATAACCAACCCATGCCCCTCTCTATGTCAATCCGAGATTCTAGTCTGTAGATATCATCAAAAGCAGTTGGAGTACCATGAATAAGTTCGGACCTTCCCTCGCCTTTTCGAATAATTCGTACCCCCGTAGTTTTTTCGGTGACTAGAATGTCACCGTTAGGCATCGGTTCTATTGAGAAGGGGAGTGGGTCTATATCTTCAGCGATAATCTCCAAATGAAAGTCATGCAAAGAGGTTTCGAAGATTGCGTTAGGCACCTCAAAGTCCGTGTCATAATTCGAGGTGACATAGCCCACATTATTTCGCGTCTCCATCAAGTACATCGCCAAGCCGCGGATTTCAGTCGGGTTGAAAATGTCTCGCCAACCCGGCATGCCTTGAACTTCATAACCGTTAGTTATGCTAGTGACGATAGCCTCTATGGAATGTCCATGAATTAAATTACCTTGAAGTGTAGATCCCTGACCTGTGCCTTCCAGGTTTTCACCGTGGCAAACTGCGCAATTATCTTGAAACATCAAGCGTGATTCAGTAACACCAGAATAAGCTTCAGCCTCTTGCTGAGCCATCGATTGTTTTTTTGACGAAAAACCAACTGTCAGAATAATTAGACAGAAACATAATTTGATTGCTTTCATTATGACTCACTCAAGTTAGCGATTTACCAAACGTACTCTGACCAAGTTACTTTTGCAATTTACTAAACAAACTAGGATGACCCATATGATTAAGGTTATACTGCGTAGATAATTCAAGGCTCCCCGATTCGCGGTAAATGTCCAATCGAAAGGGGGGATGGTTTAACTTCTAAATGTGAGGTGGGGTAGATGCGCAAACTAATAGCACTATTTGGCGCGACATTTTTATTAATTAACTTATTATCAAAGGCTTACGCTCAGGCAGACGACGGGGCTTTAGCCATTATGGTCCCGGGTGGAGGTACTTATAGCCGACCTATTTCTACCGATTCAGAAGAGGCTCAAGCCTTTTTTGACCAGGGGATTCGAATGGCATGGGGATTTTATTTCCCTGAGTCTATCGCTTCTTACCAGGAGGCAGCTAGGCTTGATCCGGATAGTCCCATGCCGCATTGGGGAATAGCCCATGCAGCTGGCCCTAATCCGAATAGTCGATACCAAGGCTTGCCTGATGACCCACAGGGCGCGGGACTGGCGGCGATTCGCCGCGCGATGGAATTGGCTGGCAATGGCTCAGATTTAGAACGCGACCTCATTAATGCGACCTATGTGCTCTATAACGAGGATGCGGTACCCGACGACAGAGAGAGGGATTTTGCGTTTTTGGCAGCTATGCGCGAACTGCATGACAAGTATCCAGACGATGCAGATATCGCGACCGTTTTTGGTGAAGCCTACATGAACACGACCCGCTGGGATTACTGGGAGGCTGATGGTGCGGCAAAGCCAGGCACTGCCGAAGGTAAAGCGGCTTTGGAGGCAGCGATGGCCCTGGAGCACGATCATCCCGGGGCGAACCATCTTTATATTCACTTAATGGAGGGTTCTGACCAGCCAGAACTTGCTATGCCGGCCGCCCAGAAACTTGAAGGTTCTCTGCCGATTTCTGGTCACATGGTCCATATGCCAGGGCACATTTATTTGCGGGTTGGCGAGTATGAGAAAGCTATTTTGTCTAATGAGCGGTCACAAATCGTAGATGATCAATTTGCAGAGATCTGGGGCGATACTAATTTTCCTTTAATTGGAACCTATCCGCTGTCACACAAAATCCACAAGCCTCATGCTCTGGATTTTGTTCGCTATGCAAATATGCTCCAAGGTAATTATGAAGATTCCAGCGAAGCGGCTTATCGTAACTCTGGCCAAGGCATGGGTGCTCTTAGAGGCAGCAACAAGAATACAGCTCATGCTTGGATGATGGATAAGGTATTCGGCAAATGGGATAAGATACATGCATCCAACGCAGAAAATAAAGAGCTAGCAGATACTCCATACCTCAAGGGTATGTGGGCTTATGTGATGGGTAGTGCTCATGCTGCGATGGGGCACATTGGTCCTGCAGAAGCAGAGTTGGCGATCATAAGAGAGCAGATATCAGCCGATGGCGTAAATGACTCAGGCGTGGGTCCGACGCCTGCGGATCATGTTCTCAGTTTGGCCATGCATGCGTTACTAGGTGAAATCGAGCAGGCCAAAGGTAATCTCGATGGCGCAATTTTGCATTTCGGTCATGCGGTCGAATTTCAAGACAATTTGAGTTATACCGAGCCACCCGATTGGTCTCAGTCAGTTAGGCTATATTTAGGCGCGGCGTTGCTGGAGGCGGGCCAAGCTGTTGAGGCGGAGGAAGTTTACCGCAAGGATTTGGAGTGGAACCAGCGCAATGGCTGGACAACTTTTGGGCTATACCAGGCACTAGAAGCGCAAGGTAAAGACCAGGAGGCAATAATTGTTAATCGACAATTTGAAGAGTTATGGCGAAACGCTGACGTTGAACTCGAGCGTTCAAGGCTATAACGAAAACCTGTTCTTGTATGAAAAATGCAGAGCTTTGCTCTGCATTTTTCATTAAGAGTAGTTAGTCAAAAATTTAGATTAAGCTATCTGAGAGCAGTCTAATTTTCCTATGACCGATCTAAGGTTAGGTTTATCACAAGAGACCTGCTATTGGGTAGTGCGGTAAAAACCTCAAGGCGTTTCCAGTTTTAAGAGACCATGAAAGAATCCGAGTTTTCTTGCCGGGTGGCAAATAAAGACGATATTGCATCGATTACTGATCTGATGATGATCTCAATTGAGATCAATATGCAAGAGTTCCTTAGTCCTGAGCAAATAGAGGCTAACAAGGAATCTATGGGTGTAGATCTAACGTTGATCGAAGACGGTAGCTATTTCGTAGTAGAGGCATCAGAAGGCGAACCAAAACCTTTAGTTGGCTGTGGGGGTTGGAGTAAGCGTCGGACGCTGTTTGGGGGAAAACATACTAGGGGTAGGGACGACAGTTTCTCAGACCCTCAGAAAGAACCCGCGAGAATTCGAGCGATGTATACGCATCCAGATTGGACAAGGAGGGGTATAGGAACTCTCCTTTTGCAAAAGGGTGAACAAGCAGCTAGGGAGGCTGGTTTCAAGGAAATTGAATTGGGGTCAACCATCCCCGGAGAACCTTTGTATCTCGCCCAGGGATACTCGGAGGTCTCAAGAGAGAAGAGAACAGCGGCGAATGGGCATGATAATATTATTATTAAAATGCGTAAAAGCCTCTGATGATAATAAGCGCGGCTCTTTGATTATTGTTATCTAGATTAGGCCGTTTTTTTTGAATAGCATTAAACTTGCTATTCGTTAATCGACTAAACATTGCAGCGCTTGCATTGTACTAGGTAGCCTTTAAGTTTCTCGCTCCAATGCCCTGTTTAAGTTTTGGAGGATTTGAGTAACCCTATGTCACCATTGAGACCAATTTTGTCGGGGCAGAACATTGTAGACACTCGTCTTGGTTCTGCGTATGACCTTTTAGAGTTTATTGAAAAACACCCAGAGCTTTTTGTTATCACAGGGGCTGGAATCAGCAGTAATTCTGGCATCCAAACGTATCGGGATGAAATCGGGAACTGGAAAAGCAATAACCCAATTCAGCACTCGGAATTTCTGAACAAAGAAGCCGCTCGTAAAAGATATTGGGCACGTAGCTTTGGGGGTTGGCCTAACGTGGCATCGGCAAAACCCAACGACGCTCACAAAGCCCTAGTTAAATTGGAATCTGAAGGTTATGTTTCGACTCTAGTCACCCAAAATGTAGATAGACTTCATCAAAAAGCGGGGCATAAGAAAGTTACAGACCTCCATGGGCGATTGGATCAAGTTGTTTGTATGGACTGCGGTTCAATAACCTCACGGGATCAAATTCAATCATGGCTTCGAGATCACAATCCACATATTTCTGGCATTGAGGTAGAAAAGTCTGCATTAAGACCAGATGGAGACGCAGACGTAGGCGATAAACTTATTCATGAAATTAAGGTGCCTCAGTGCCCAAGTTGCAGCGGTTTGTTGAAACCGAATGTGGTTTTTTACGGGAGCACTGTCAATAAAGAAGTTGTGAATTATCTCCTTGACCGTTTGCGCAAAGCTAAAGCTTTATTAGTTATTGGTACGTCATTGATGGTTTATTCTAGTTTTCGTTTTTGTAAGTATGCGAACGAGAATCAAATACCTATGGCTTGCGTAAACCAAGGCCTTACTCGAGGCGATAGCCTTTTTTCTCTTAAGGTCGGTGGAGATTGCTCGGAGGTGTTGAATCAACTAATTGGCTATTTGCCGGAGTAAACCAGTAGGCGGGCCACCAACGCACTAAGAGTTTTACGTTGGTGGACGCCTTTGTTGGGTATAATCAATTACTTGAATTTAACTTATGATGTCCTGATGGTCCTTGGAAATTGTGCATAGTTCTCCCAACGGCTCGCTTTTTCGGGCATTTCTTCTGCTGTAAGTTGAACATGCCCATTTACATCAGTGGCCCTCGAAACTAACGTATGGTCGCCTGGAGTCGGGTCCCAATCCATCGTGAATAATTTCCATGAATATCTAGTAGACCTTGGATCGATAGCTGCTTCTTGCCATGGGCCGTTATCGACCTTTACCTCCACATTGCGCAGCGGTGTACCATCCGTCAGCACAAAACCAGTTATCTTATGCTGATTACCCATTTTGGTTACTCGAACAATTGATGATTTTAACTGAATCCTAGTGACTGAGTTTTCGACCCACCTCTCTTCACCACCAATCATTTCTTTCTTTAAGGTCACGTAATCCCGACCCATAAACCGCCCCATATGCCGCCTATCTTGAACGTGTATTTGAGTTAACCATTTAACATTAGCGACGCCGTAGAAACCGGGTACAAGCAGACGCACTGGTCGTCCATGACCCTGAGGTAAATTTTCTCCATTCATTTCAAGCGCCAAGAGGTTCTCTTCTCGCAATGCCTCAGCAACTGGAAGACTCCTGGAAAAAGACTGTTCTACTTCAATGTCCCTATTTGGGATCTCTTCCGCTCCGCTATCGGCACCAAAGAATACGACTTCAGTTCCCTCACTTGTTACTCCACTGGCATTAAGTAAGTCTCGAAGTCTTACCCCTTTCCAATTCGCGTTACCAATCAAGCCTTGGAATCGCCCGGTGTTATTTCCACCACATTCGAAACCCGCATCTATATCGACCTGACTCATACCTTGCAGATCAGCGAGACTGTATTCCATTTCTCGGTCGACTAATCCAGTGACTTTTAATGTGTAGTCAGAGAGATTTAACTCTGGTTGGCCGTAATGTTGGACAACGTAGAAGTCCTGATTGTCTGTATAGAAGTCTGAGATCATTCTTGTGTCTAACCAATGTGGGGCGCCTGGTCTTGCAGGTGGCCGGCTGTAATCTTCGGGCATATCAGTAAACAAAACCAGTTCTTCTCCTTGCGCAAGAGCTGGAAGCATCCATTGAGGTAAGCTGGCTAATGCCCCAGCTGCCATACTAGTGTTGACTGTTTTCTTAATTGCTTCTCTTCTGCTGATTTTCTTGTCATTCATAAGTCGATCCTCGATTCATCTTATTTTTTTGTATTTGAAAATTCGTAAGCTTTCCAGTGGTCCGCTCTATATTTGTTGGGATTCGCTAATACCTGAGATCTCGCTTCTGTCACTTCCTTAACAGTTAATCTTTCAAAATCTTTGGGTAGAGTGCTTGCATTGAATTCTTCTAATAACCAATTTAGAACTTCAGTCAGTTCAGCGTGTGTTACGGGAGCATGAGCAGAGCCTGGAACTCGCGCCAGGTATCCTCTCATGGCATCAACACGCATCATATGCCCGAGTTCATTATGCAAAGTCGGAACATTTGGAGGCTTCCCCTCGCCCATTGGTCGATGGCAGCCGCTGCAGTAAAGTAGGTAATTTGTCCGCGGACTAGCCGCAAAAGCCACAGTGACATTCTGCAACAAAAAAAACAGCAGTAATGTAAGAGAGATAAATCGATTTCGCATGGGATAAAGGTTATTCGTCTGCGGCGCCGAGCACTAGGGATACGGTGCAGTGGTAGCTAGTATTCTCCGTACCGAAACACCACAGTACCGTGCTGCTGTTACTGTTAAAGTAGACTGGCTTGTCCCCTTCTGTATTGTGGCAGCCACATCTTGAGCAGACTGCCTTACCGCAGCAATCGTTATATGACATTAGGTAGCTGCGTCCATCAACGGGGTTCACGCAAGTGCCGACCCAGGTGATCGGGGACGCCTCTGACCCGGGAGGACAAGAAGTATATGTTCCTCCGCAGCACGTACAAAGTGTTCCGCTCATGGCGCAGTACCGCCAATAATCGCAGCTCTGGGGATCACCAATTTCCTGGACCGATTCCTGAGCAAATGAACGTGCCACAGGTAACAGAGGGAAAGAAGCCGCTCCGGCCAAAAACATGCCTAATTTGGAGATAAAATTTCTCCTAGATAGTTTGCGGGCCATCGCTAAACTTGTGCGCCGCGCGTTTTCATCTATCCAGTAGTAGGTGCGATCAATAATTTTGTCTATTTTCATGACATGTTTTCCGCTGCTGATAGTTCGGTTTTTGATTTTAATGAGTCCGATTTGGATCCAACGTACTCTTGCACGGTCGCCACGCCCGTGTCCATTGATTCGATTAGACTCTCGAGATGCTCTCTTGTATTAACTAGCCCTTTGCTTCTTAAAACCCCGCTATGATCAATAAGGATAGCGAAGGGGAGCTTGCTAACTTGGTAGTACATACCAAGTCCCTCGGACACCACGTAAGGATATTCTTCGATTTCCAAATCGCGGATGTAGCTCTGATGCTGTTCGATGTTTTCGCCATCGCTCGCGAACAACAAACGGATGCGATCCTGCTCAGACCTTGCCAATGATATGGCGGTAGGCACTAATTCCTTGCAGACTGGGCAGGTTGGAGAGATAAACAGAACAAAAGATGAAAATTCCACCTTCTCGCTTCCCCCAATTTGGATTGACTCATCTTGCAAGGACTTAGTTTGTATTCCCTCGGTAACCTCACCAATCTTAGGCCCAGTTGTTGGTTGAAGTGCTCCGGCTGGTGCAACCCGTTCATGCAATATCCCTACTTGTCGGGTAAGAGCAAAAAGCAAGATCGCGAGTAAGAGAACCGCAATCCATAAAATTATGTTTGAAACAATAAGTGCTTCACTCACCGATATTTCTCCATGAGCTTATTGCGTTGTTATTACGCAGTAGTTGATTTGCTGCTGCGTAAATAACTACAACACATAAGAGGCTGATCAGTAAGTTGAAGAAATCCAGCGCACTGAGCATTCTAGAATGGGGTGGAATGATTGTTAAAAGCATTAATACAATGAGTACGAAGTTCCTTTTTACTAGTCCAAAGGAGAGATTTGCGCTAGTTGTGCGGTCAAGGAGGCCATCGAATTTAGAGAAACTACACCCACAATCAATATAGGTTCTCCCTCTGACCAGATTGACGACTATGGAAAAGGTATAAACGCAAAGTAGAGTAGCGCTAAGAAGCGGGATTAAAACAGACTGGGAAATTAGCCATCCGATCCCGAGAGCAATTTCTGAAAAGCTAATCAATAAAACGGCAAGTCTTGTTAACTTGATAGGAAGTATCCTGTAGTTATCAATGATGCCTTGGAATTCTATGAGGTTCGAGAGTTTGTGCACTCCAGCTAGCAAGAATAGCAGACTAGCGCTTATTGAAATTAGGTATTGGAAGACTGGGTCTATCATATTTATATTCTATAAGTCTTCGAATGCAGTCGATCCGGGAATTTCGATAGACCGCTCGAATGATAGTGTCATCGCATCAAAAACATGCGAGCCACCGCTGCTGTCAACAATCAAGAGCTTGGGGCTAGCCTCTTGGGTGACTAGGACGCTGTTTGCTGGCGTCTCTAGCTCGATTCTCGCGATGCGCCTTTTCAAATTTGCGTCTAGCACCCAAATTTCTGTGCCTGGCTCATGATGTGTGTCTATTGGCCCTTCATGCATAGCAACATAGATTAACCCAGTATCATGATGGGCGCTGATGATCTCATTGCGCCCTCCCGGACGCCAATTTTCTTCACCCTCCAACCGAGGATTCCAACCGTCTTCGATTATTATTTCATCGTCGTCCGTCGTAGCATGGAATATTGTTCCAGAATGAGTTATCAAAAACCAACCGTTTTCACTGGATGCAACGCGATCAAAAATTGCATCGTCCATCACGCTAAAGAAAACTTCGCTGCGAACACGGTTCGCCTCAAAACCGCTAAGGTCTAGTTGAATTAATTGCAGCGTTCCGTCACCACAAACTTGCAAAAAATCGTTCTGAGCGACAGGCATTATCACGGCACAACCGGGTGTTGATGCTTCATGAACGAAAACGCGATCTTCGACGTCCACTATAGACACGGAGTGGCCTGGATTCATGTTAAGAACTGTCAAGTGGCGTCCGTTATTCAGCAGGCCCATGTGGCTTCGAACCTGCAATCTAGCCATATAATTTGGAATCTCAATTTCGGCCACGGGTCTCAGATTTTCGTAATCGTAGACGGCGACTATGTCGGTTCTTTCTCCATAAACTCCGCGTGATAAATAAGACTCTGCTGAATAAAATTCCTGCCGTGGTGGCCAAAATGTAACGGCAGGTGAGTATCTCGAAAGAGACAGCATTCCCTTCATTTCGCCATCTGTCGCGTCGAATATGTAGCCGCCATTGCCAGTCTTACCAATGAACCAGTTTTCTCCGCGATCAGGCATAGTTTCAACACTTATCTCCTCAGGTACTATTTGTGCCACTGTGTACGGAGCGATAAGTGCTACAAACATAGCTACTCGTGCTGGAAAGCCCATTAAATTTCTCCTTTACGGATTGGTGTTGCGAATTCCGTGGTCTTAAATCATTAATGTAACTTCAGTGTATATTAAATGTCTCTGAATGGCTCCATAATTAAGCGCATTGCGCTAGGTCGCGATGGTGTTTAATTTGAAGCAAGACTTTGATCAAAGCCTATTTCTCGGCAGGTTCAAATAACCGTATACTAATGGATTAATGAATTCTAATTCTGGGATGAGGATATGAGCAGCCAATTCGAAAATATACCACCGCCGGCTTCGATTTTTAAAGGTCCTTATATGGTGGGCTCGATTCTGTTTATTTGTGGAGTTTTCCTGCTTTCCTTGGTGGGCTTCTTTGGTTGGCGTCAAGGCGCGTTGTTTCTTGTCGGGCTTTCAGCAGGGGTAATTCTCTACCATGCTGCTTTTGGGTTTACTTCAGCTTGGCGGGAAGTCGTTAACACCGGTCGTGGCGCGGGCCTGAGAGCACAGATGATGATGTTGGCTCTTACGGTTTTAATTTTCACTCCGATTATTGCTCAGGGTGATCTGTTCGGTGTCAGCTTGAGAGGTTCGGTTGCGCCGTTAAACTTCTCCGTCGTCTGCGGGGCGTTTATGTTTGGACTCGGCATGCAACTTGGCGGAGGGTGTGCATCTGGAACCCTTTACACTGCGGGGGGAGGAAACACGAGGATGGTGATTACGCTGATAGCCTTCATAGTCGGTTCACTCTTGGGTACTTGGCAATGGTCGCTGTGGCAGGGGACCCCAGGCTTAGCTCCTATCGCACTGTCGCAAAGTTTTGGCCTCTCTGGTGGAGTTTTCGTCAGTCTAATTATTTTTGCCGGCGTCTGGTATATCTCGGTCTTATATGAAAAGAAGCGCAATGAGAACGTGGTGAGCGAGCCAAGAAGTGGTTTTTCAGCTGTAAGGGGCCCGTGGCCTTTGATCGTCGGCGCCCTGGCTTTGGTTCTCGTCCAAGTCGCGACGTTATTATTAGCCGGCAGGCCCTGGGGCGTCACCTCGGCCTTTGCTCTTTGGGGTGCAAAAGCAGTTGGGAGCGTCGGCCTAGATGTCTCGGCCTGGCCTTACTGGAGTAGGCCCGGCCAACTGAACTCACTGAATCAGAGCTTATTCAGCGATGTAACCACCGTAATGAATATTGGAATAATGTTAGGCGCCGCGGTTGCGGCAAATCTAGCAAGAAAGTTTTCTCCGTCAGCAGTTTTGCCGCGAAAGCAGGTGATAGCGGCGATTATTGGAGGCTTGCTGCTGGGTTATGGGGCGCGCATCGCTTTCGGTTGCAATATTGGCGCCTATTTTAGTGGTATTGGCTCTACTAGTTTGCATGGCTGGCTTTGGTTTTTGTCGGCTTTCTTGGGTAGTATTCTTGGGACAAAACTGCGTCCCAGGTTTGACCTGGCGTGAGAGTGAATAACCAACGCAACGAATAGATAAACGCGGTTTTTGCAACAATTACAATGGAAGAGGATGAGTATGAAAAATTCACGATCTCGTTGGTTTACCCTCATGTCTATCCTATGGGCCCTTGGAGCTTTCGCGCAGCCTCCAGAGTATGAGCTTGATTTGCACTGGCCTAAGATCCCGATGGGAGATAATTGGTTAACGGGTGGTATTGGTGGCATGTGCATTGATCAAAAAGATCATGTGTATTTATTGAATCGCCAAAATGTTGTGCCGGCTGATCTAGATGGCGCTAGATTAGCTCCACCTATTATTGAGTTAAATCCACAAGGCGAAGTTGTAAGAGGCTGGGGTGACCCCGATTTACTTGGGCCCCGTATACACGACTGTCATGTTGAAGGAGATGGAAGCATTTGGATTGTTGCGGCTGGAAATGGGTACATCCAAAAGTATTCTAATGATGGCAGCGAAATATTGATGCAAATTGGTGAAACTGGGACATATGACTCTTCTGACGGATCTCGCGAAGGAGCACCTCTAAACTCTGATCGCGCCCAGTTCTTCCTTCCAGCAGCAGTTGATGTGGATAAAGAAACGGGAGATATCTATGTCGCAGATGGCGAATTGCCGGGTGGTAATTCAAGGATAGCGGTAATTAGCCGGGAAGGGAGATTCCTGCGGCAGTGGCCTCTGTACAGAACAAATTCAGATTCAAATATTACTCCTCTACCGCATTGCATTAGATTGTCTAACGATGGATTAGTCTATGTTTGCGACCGCGAGGCAGATCGTATTCAAGTATTTGACAGGGATGGTAACTTTCAGCGAAATATATTTCTTCAGTTCTCACCCATTTCAGCCGCTGAGGGAAGGAACAGTGGAGAGAGGGGCTCTGCGGTTGTTTTAGCTTTCTCCCCAGATCAAGAGCAGGAATTCATGTTCGTTATCAACCAAAATAGCGTAATGATTGATGTACTAGAGCGACACTCTGGGCGCCTTCTGACAAGTTTTGGAAATGGGCCGGGTCGCTACAGAGGACAGTTCACTCTGCCTCATGGTATTGGCGTTGACTCGAAAGGCAGTCTATATATTGCTGAACAAGAGGGGCGGCGCGTGCAGAAGTACAACCTAGTAGATTAGACCATCAGGAATCTAGGAATCTCTCGATCTGTTCATCGCTGTATCCAGCCTCCCGCAAAATTTCCTCGGTATGTTCGCCGAGCTTGGGCGCAGCCGTTGGCTCACGCTTATCACTGCCACTTACATCAAAGGGGCTGCTAATCGTTTTCATCGGCCCATATTCTGGGTGCTTAAAGTCTACGATTACCCCGTTCTCTATTTTTTGAGGATCAGTTGCGGCTTCCTCATAAGTAAATACTTTAGAATGAGGTATGTCATATTCGGTAAGTCTTTCTAGCCAGAAACTCATAGTCTCTTCTTGAAAAGCTTCGCTGATTTTCTCAATTAGAAGCGGCATGTTTTGAATGCGGGCCTCTTGCGATGAAAAACGTTCATCACTTATAAAGTCTTCTCGTCTTAATGCTTCACAAAGTGAATTCCAGTCGCGTGGAGCATTCACGAGAGTTAACTTTAGTAGTAAATTGTCTTTAGTCGTATAGTTTAAGGAGCTAAAGTTGTAGGCTCTGTCTCTAGGTCTTTTCTCTCGAAACTCTGCTTTCGAGAGCTGCGCTTGAAGCATGACTGAGTTCGACCAAGCTCCATTGGCAAGCAAAGAGGTTGTTACTTTACAACCCTCCCCTGTTTTTTGGCGCTTATAAAGACCGGACATTATCGATGCAAATAAGGTCATTCCGCTGGGGTGGTCACCTGCACCAAAAGGAAAGTTATGAAGCCAACCTTCATAAGGGAAAACGTGATTTTCGAATGCGGAACGAGTCCAATAACAAATTGTGTCATATCCTGGCTTATCTTTTTCCGACCCTTTTTCACCGTAACCTGTTGCGAGAGCGTAAATAAGCTTTGGGTTAATAGCTTTCATTGATTCGTAGTCAATCTTTAGTCTCGATACTGCATCTAACCGGTAGTTTGTTATGAATACGTCAGCATCCTTAACTAATTTGCATAATGCTTCGTAGGCATCCTGCTTCTTTAAGTCGAGAACTAAACTTCGCTTGTTGCGATTAGTCATTTGAAAGGCGTAGGGCATATCTGAAATTGGTAAGCCGGGAATTTTGTGCCAGTTGCGGTTCAGGTCTCCTGTTTTCGGAGGTTCGACCTTGATGACTTCAGCGCCGAAGTCACTTAAAACCACACCTGCCGCTGGCGCGAAAACCATGGTAGTAAGCTCTAAAACTTTGATCCCTTCCAAAAGGGGTTTATTAGTGTCCGACATGTATTTCAGATTTTTGTGAATTAAAACTTATTTCTGGTAAAAAAGGGTAGAAGAGTATAGTTGATCAGTTTCCGCATAAAAACTCTTATCTGTAATCAATTTTTTCCGTTATGCTATTTTCAATATTGAGAACTAATCGGCATTGACCAGATGGAGGAAAATGTGATGACTGAATTTTGCAAGGTTAGTAAAACAGATCGCATACTGACCGTGACTATTAACCGTCCAGAACGTTTGAATGCGTTGCATCCACCTGCCAATCTTGAGCTTGCGGAGGTCTTCAATGAATATGCCACAGATGATGAATTATGGGTCGCGATAATTACCGGCGAGGGGAGAGCATTTAGCGCGGGGAACGATTTAAGATGGCAGGCTGAGGGTAACTTAAGACCACCGATGCCACTTGGATTTGCCGGCCTCACCTCAAGGTTCGACCTAACAAAACCAGTGATTGCAGCGGTTAATGGTGTTGCAATGGGCGGAGGTTTCGAAATTGCACTGGCATGCGATTTGATCATTGCATCCGAGAAAGCAATCTTCGCTTTGCCAGAGCCAAAAGTAGGTTTGGCCGCTCTTGCCGGCGGACTTAATCGATTGCCAAGGCATATAGGGGTGAAACGCGCGCTAGGTATGATACTAACTGGCAGGCACGTCCCTGCGCACGAGGGAGAGCATTTGGGATTCGTCAATGAAGTGGTCGAGGATGGAAAGACTCTTGAGCGAGCTTACGCAATCGCGGAGGAGATTTTAACTTGCTCTCCCTTATCAGTTAGAGCGAGTAAAGATGCAGTATATCGGTCTCTTGATTTTGCTTCTTTAGAAGATTCAATGACGGGCATGCGAGAGGAATACGCGGCAGTTCGTCAAATGATCGAAAGTGAGGATTTCATTGAGGGACCAAAAGCTTTTGCTGAGAAAAGACTGCCTAAATGGAAGGGCCGCTAATGAAGCTATATCACTGTAAAAATTCGAGGTCTGTTCGTCCGATGTGGGCATTAGAGGAACTTGGGTTACCATATGATCTTGTTGTGATGCCATTTCCTCCCCGGTTTGAATACAAGGGTTATCTCGATATTAATCCTCTAGGCACGGTTCCTACTTTCATTGACGGCGATGTTGTAATGACAGAGTCAACTGGTATTTGCCAATATTTAGTTGAAAAATACTCACCCAATGAATTGGGTTTGGACGAAAAAGATCCGGAATATGGGGCTTATCTGAATTGGTTATTCAGATCCGATGCAACCTTCACTTTTCCTCTGGCAATCGTCCTTCGTTATACTCGATTAGAACCAGAGGAGCGCAGAAACCCGGGAGTTGCTCAAGACTACGCTATTTGGTTCCATTCCCGGTTGAGATCTGTGGAAGCAGCTTTGGAAGGCAAAGAGTTTTTGGTGGGAGGGCGATTTACCATCGCCGATATTGCCGTCGGCTATGCGCTTCAGTTCGGTGATCGGCTTGGACTCAGCGACCGTTATAAGGCTAATTGCAAGCGTTATTTAGCGAGCCTTTATGAAAGACCAGCCTATAAATCCTTGCTGCAAAAAAGTGATGTACCGGAGTGAGGGTATCTAGGCCTAGACCCGTTTTTATAGTAGCGAATTTTCCTTTTCATAATTATCGAGCCCTCTATGTCTAAAACAATTAAATTCTCTAAACGCTTATGCTGGGCCCTTGCACTGGGAGCAATGGTGCTCTCATGTCAAACAACCGATAAGCCCTTTCGTAAGATGACAGATGAAGAACTCATTGCGTATAACTCGACTGTTCCGCTAGAGCAGAACGTAATTTGTTTGAAGGATCTTAGAACGGACAGTCACATAAGAAAGATTCGCTGTATGACAATCATGGATATCCTCACTGAAGCAGAATCTAATGCTCGAATGGTTGATGCGTTAAACATTGGACCACAACTTTTTTAGACAGCTAGAATAATTGACGCAAGGTGCTCGAGGTAGTCGTCTGCCTAAAGTTCTGATAGGTTGTAATAGTTTAGAGCCTAATAGAAATACTATGCACCAACAGAATTCGCGTTTACAACTGTCCGTTACGAGAACGCTTACGAAATTAATCGTGGTTGTTCTATCTCTTGAAGCAGTCTTGTCCCATGCCGATGAGCATGAAAATTATGATTGGGCGCACTACGGTAATGACCCAGGGCATAGTAAATACGCCCCTCTTGAACAGATTAATAAAAATAATGTTCACGAGCTTGAGGTTCACTGGAATTGGGCTTCGATCGATAATCAATCAGTGGTTGAAAGACCACAATTTGTCCCTTCCGGATTCAAAGCCACACCTATAACCAAAAATGGCGTTCTCTACGTAAGTACACCCTTGGGACATATCGCTGCGATAGATGCGCGCACAGGTGAGGAAAAGTGGACATTCAGTACTAATACCTGGGAGCACGGGAGGCCTGCCAATAATGGTTTTAATCATCGGGGAGTCACATTTTGGGATAAGCCCACCCCAGATGGTTTTGAACCACGAATAATTATGTCAACGGCGAATGCTTTCCTTTGGTCCATTGATGCGGACACAGGGGAGCCAGACGATAGTTTTGGTACGAACGGTAAAACTGACCTTACAGAAGGTCTTGGAAGAGATGTTGATCGGTCCATGATAGCGCATTCTGCTGCAGTACCCATCGTGGGAGATACAGTAATTATCGGTTCTGTTGTCTATGATCAACCTATGTTTGATATGACTCCTGAAGAATTGACGGACCTTCCTCCCGGTCATGTTAGGGGTTTTGATCTTCATACAGGGGAACAGAAATGGATTTTTCATACCATCCCTCAGTCTGGCGAGTTTGGCAATGAAACCTGGCTGGACGACTCTTGGGCTGTGACAGGGGCGACTAATGTTTGGACCATGATATCTGCTGATGCAGAGCTGGGATATGTTTATTTGCCGGTTGGCAATCCTGGCAACGATTTCTATGGAGGTCAGCGTTTAGGAGATAACCTCTTTGGTACGAGTCTGGTTGCTTTGAATGCTTCGACAGGCGAGCGAGTGTGGCACTACCAAATTGTCCACCATGAGTTGTGGGATTATGATCCGCCTGCTGCTCCCACCATGGTTGACATTAGTATAGGTGGTAGACAGGTGAAGGCGGTTGCGATGGTTACCAAACAGGCATTCGTTTACGTTTTTGACCGCTTAACTGGAGAACCTATTTGGCCAATCGAGGAAAGGCCTGTGCCGCCAAGTGCTGTGCCTGGAGAGAGAGCTGCGCTGACACAACCATTTCCAACGAAACCGCCCGCTTTTGATTTGCAGGGAATTAGTGATGCTACGCTTATCGATTTCACGCCTGAGCTTAGGCAGGAAGCGCTCCAGATTATTGAAGAATTTGACTATGGCGGCCTCTACACACCACCATCATTAAACGGAACCGTTACCCTTCCGGGTTGGACCGGAGGCGCCGAATGGAGCGGAGCGGCTTATGATCCTGAAACCTCAATGTACTATATTCCATCAGTGACGAGCCCCATTGTGATTCAGCTAGAAGAGAATAACCCTTCCGACACCCAATTTGCATATCAAAGGGGTGGTGTAAGGACTATCAGTGGGCCTCAAGGTTTACCTCTCACAAAACCGCCATATGGCAGGATATCGGCATTAAACCTGAACACGGCTGAGTACGATTGGGTTCGGCCTAACGGCGAGGGTATCAGGCAACAAATTATCGGTTTGGGAATTGAAGATCCTGGTCCAGTGGGTGTGCCGATTGTGGCACCTCTAATGGTTACCAAAACACTCCTGTTTCAAGCCATTACGGACGGAGTACCTTTGCTTAGAGCTATGGATAAAGCAACTGGTGAAACGATTGCCGAGATTGAATTGCCAGGGATTCCTCAGGGCGCACCGATGACTTACATGTTGGACGGAAAACAGTTTATCGCGATCGCTTGCGGTGGCGGTTCTGACGCCAGATTGATCTCTCTGGCCCTCCCAGATTAATATCAAGTAAACTCCAGTAAGGCAAATAGCGACAGATCAATAGGTCTAAACTATATATCAGGACATTAGAACATTATGACTTTGGCTGTAAGTTATGCGAGTGGTCCTTCAGATAAGCCGCTATTAGGAAGCACTATTGGAAAGTTCTTCGATTATGCGGCCGGTCGATACGCTGAACGGGAGGCAGTTGTTTCCATCCATCAGCAGGTCAGGTTTACTTATTCCGAACTTGCTGAACGTGTGAACAAATTAGCCAAGGCGTTCATTAGTGCCGGTTTCCAAAAGGGAGACAGGATAGGGATTTGGTCGCCCAACAATGTTCAATGGCTGATTACACAATACGCGACCGCTAAAGCTGGGCTAATTCTAGTGACTATCAATCCGGCTTACCGTTCTCATGAGCTGGCTTATGTGCTCAGGCAATCGGGTTGTAAAGGACTGATCCTGCAGAATAACTTAAGGTCCTCCAATTACGAACAGATGTTATGTGAGCTCTGTCCAGAGTTGCCAAATGTTTCAACAGGAAAGCTAGTATCGATAGAGTATGAGCACTTAACGACGATAATTTCTACAACTGAGTCCTCTGTCAGCGGTATCTATAATTGGGCAGACTTTAATGATTTATCGAACGATTCTAGTGATCAAGATCTTGATGCGAGACTTAATAGTCAGGATATGGATGATCCAATCAACATACAATACACAAGTGGCACCACAGGTTTTCCGAAGGGCGCGACCTTAAGTCATCACAACATTTTAAACAATGGCTACTTCGTTGCCGAGACGATGAATTTTGATGAAAGCGATCGACTGGTTGTCCCAGTACCTCTTTACCATTGCTTTGGTATGGTAATGGCAAATCTTGGGTGTCTTACCCATGGGGCGTGTGCAATTTATCCAAGTGAGACCTTTGAGCCTGAAGCTGTGCTTCATGCTGTGCAATCGGAGAGAGCAACCGCACTTTATGGCGTGCCAACTATGTTTATAGCTGAATTAGCTCTCCCTAATTTTTCCGAATATGATTTAAAGACATTGCGCACTGGCATCATGGCGGGAGCCCCTTGCCCGGTGGACACAATGACCCAAGTCAATGAGAGAATGCACATGACTGAGGTTGAAATCGCCTATGGAATGACCGAGACAAGCCCGGTGAGTTTTCAAACTAGAGTCGATTCACCCGCAGAAAAACGAGTGAGCACTGTAGGTAAGGTTCATCCACATGTTGAAGTGAAAATTATTAACCCCGACACGAACAAACTATGCACTGTTGGTGAAATGGGGGAACTATGTACCAGAGGTTATTCGGTTATGTTGGGTTATTGGGAAAATCCAGAAGCCACTTCTCTCGCCATTGATGGTCATGGATGGATGCATACCGGGGATACTGCCGTCATGGACTTAGATGGTTACGTAAACATTGTTGGGCGGATAAAAGATATGATTGTAAGGGGAGGGGAAAATATTTACCCAAGGGAAATCGAGGAGTATCTCATTGGCCATAAAGATATTGAGGACGTTCAGGTAACTGGGGTGCCTGATGAGAAATTTGGCGAAGAGATTATCGCCTGGGTCAAACTGAATGGCGATAGTGATCTTTCAGAAGATGATGTGAAGGGGTTTTGTAAAGGTCGAATTGCGCATTATAAAGTGCCACGTTATATCCGATTCTGTAAGGAATTTCCCATGACCGTGACCGGTAAAGTTCAGAAATATAAAATGCGCGAGATTAGTATCGATGAACTTAATTTACAGGAGCAAGAAACAGCTTAACTATAATTATGATATATCCGCACGGAGATATTGAGTCCCTGGGTGCCGACATTTTTGCGGTGCGAGGCAGTATTAGATTAAACCCTCTTATGAGAATTTCACGCAATATGGGAATTGTCCGAGAGGGGGCTGAACTTACTCTGATAAACCCTATAAGGCTAAGGTTAGAAACAGAGCATAAGCTAAACCAGCTTGGTGAAGTTAAAAACATAGTTAGGTTGGGGGCTTTTCATGGGATTGATGACCCCTATTATGTGAACAAATTTGAAGTGCAATTTTGGAGTCAGCCAGGCGGGAAAACTTACACTGAGCCATTGATCGATATTGAAATTGGTATCGGAGGTTTGACGCCTACATCCGATAGCGAATTCTTTGAGTTTCGAGGTACAAATCAGCCGGAGTGTGCTTTACTGCTAAAAAGAGGTAAAGGAGTTTTGTTTACCTGTGACTCTGTGCAAAATTATAGCGACTACAGTTTCAATAACTGGTTAGCTAAATTAGTTATGCCTCGGATTGGTTTTCCTAAAACTACAATAATAGGACCGATCTGGCTCAGGCTCATGACACCGGAAAATAAAAGTCTGGAGTCGGAATTTGAAAGGTTGCTGGAGCTTAAATTCGATAGTCTACTGTCTGCTCATGGCACGTTTCTCGAACAGGGAGCCCATAAGGCAGTTCAGACTGCGGTGAGAAACACTTTCTCAGGATAAGTTTGGTTGAATCTCAGATAAGAGAATACTCAAACTTCCTGTTTTTGATTCGAATTGATTGAATTCTCTGTATCTACAGCGCTATGATGCAGTCATGAAGGTTTAAGCATATAAATATACATAGGCATTATGAGAATAGGTTCCAATGGGACCACAGGGGAGCACGATGAAAACTACTCGACGTGATTTTGGAAAGGTGGCATTGGGCACTGCGATCGGCGCAATGTCTGCACCAGCGCTAATTGGCGGCAAAGCTCAAGCGCAAACTCGGGCAGCACACGCCTCTGGTGTTTACCACGATGGTATTATGCAGTTGAACCAAAATGAAAGTGCTCGCGGGCCCGGGCCAAAGACGATGGAAGCAATACATAACCATACGACCAAGCGTGTGGGGATGGGTTATTCTCCAGATCATGTCAACGAGCTCCGAGACGGTATAGCTAATTATTACGGTGTTGGGACCGAGAATGTGTTGCTAGCTACAGGCTCAACGCCGATATTGCGGGGCACGGTTCGAGCGTTTTGCAGCGCTAGCAAAGCTTTTGTTACGCCTATGCCAACTTACTCTACCAGCCTTCAAGAGGCTAACAGGATAAACATTCCGGCGATTGAACTATCGCTTGATAAAGGCATGGGCGTGGACCTAGACTCGTTAGCAAATAATGCCGATGGCGCTGGGTTACTCTACCTTTGTAACCCAAACAATCCCACTGGAACAGTCCATGGACCAGATGAGATAGAAAAGTTCGTAAGAGGCGTTATGCGTGAGAATCCAGACGTACGCATTCACATTGACGAGGCGTACATCAACTATACTCGACCAGGGGCAATGAAGACTGCTCTTCCTTTAGCGATGGAATACGAAAATGTTTTTATTACGCGTTCATTTTCAAAAGCGCATGGACTTGCGGGTATGCGGATAGGTTACGCGCTTGGTCAAGAGCAGACTTTAAATAAGATTGATCAGGCGTGGGGCATGGGTGATGTAAATATGCTTGCTGCAGTAGCAGCGCTGACAGCATTGGAAGATAAAGAACACATCGCCTGGGAGGCCCAAGAGAATGCTGAGATAAGGGATGAAGTGATTGGATTCTTTAGAAGCAGGGGGTATGAGGTGCCAGACTCAAACACTAACCATATCTTCGTGAAGTTAGGTATGCCGGCCTCAAAATTTCGGAATGCGTGTTTAGAGCACAATATACTCGTGGGGCGAGATTTCCCGCCGCTAGAGCAAACACATTGCCGTATTTCTCTGGGTAGCAGAGAACAAATGAAAGAAGCGATAGAGGTGTTTAAAAAAGCGCTAGCGTAGCAAGCTTTTTAGTTTTTAGATCATTACTTACGCATATGGGATCCAATGAGTGTGATTTTACATGTGCTGGTAAAACGTGGAAAAGTGGGAGAATGAGATGACCGTCAAAGACAAATTTACAGCTGGACTCGATCGCAGAAGTTTCATTAAAAATGCTGGAATAGCAGCATTAGCAGGAGGAGCTGTTGCCACGGCCCCGAATACTGGGCTCGCGCAAGAATCCTCTATCAGCATACCCAAACTGGCTGGTGGGAAGTATGATTTTGATACCCCTTACAATCGTGTCGGATCTGATTGCGCACGCTGGGACTCGCCGCCGCTTCGTTACCCGGACGACACTTTCAAATTTGGTATGGGTGTCGCTTCAATGGATTTTGAGTGTGCGCCATGTATTACGCAGGCGCTTCAGGAACGAGTTAAACACCATAGTTGGGGCTATCTGAGTACGACGGAAGGGTTGCGAAATGGAATTCTTCGGTGGAATGGAGAGCGGCATGGGGTAGACCTAGATCCAGACTCAGTCGTAATTTCCGATGGTGTTTATCCTGGGATGATAGCGGCCATGAGGGCGTTCGTGCCCCGCGGAAGCAAGTTGCTTCTTTCAACCCCCGCCTACTCCGGCTTCTATACAATGGCTAGAGCTGCGAACGTCGAAATAGTTGACAGTCAAATGGAATATAAAAACGGACGTTATGAAATCAATTGGGACGACTTAGAATCCAAAATGACTCCAGACATCAGAGCAATGATTGTTTGCAATCCGCAAAATCCGACGGGGAATGTCTGGAGAGAAGAAGAATTGTTGCGAGTTGGACAACTCTGTCTTGACCACAATATCGTAGTGTTATCAGATGAGATACACTCAGATGTCATCCGGTCAGGTCATAAGTTCACCCCTTTCGCGAGTCTTCCGGATGAGGCGGTGGTTAACAATAGCGTCACCTTTAATGCTATCAGTAAAACTTTCAACCTTGCGGGAATGAAGAACGCTTATTACTATTCAAAAAGTCCTATAACGTTGGGCCGGGTTAATAAATATCATCGGGCTGAACTAAGCACGCTTGGAGTGGTAGCCAATGAAGCCGCTTACAATGAAGGTGGAGATTGGTTTGATCAGGCTAACGCCTATATGGATGAGAACCACACGTTTATTGAAAATTACGTCAAACAAAATATGCCGACAGTGGGTTATACACGTAACGAAGGCACATACATGACTTTCCTAGATTTCAGTAAGACTATGACATCAATAGGTGCTGTTGAGCAATATAAGGGTCATGATAAATCAAGCCCGGAACACTTTTTCCAAGATTGGCTCGTGCAGAATTCTGGGGTGTATTTAAATCCAGGTGCAGACTATGGCTCAGGTGGCGCAGGTAATATGAGAATGAATATTGCCTCCTCACGTTTGGTTATAAGAGATGTACTTGACGCTATGGCCGGTGCTGTTAACAAGGTATAGTTGCCGGAACCCATTAGTGAAGACAATGAAGTAAACCTTGAAGCATAATCTTAACTGCTTCATAGTTGTGAAATAATAGAAGGCAGTGGTGCTCTTTACGGCAACACTGCCTTTTTTCATTCTAAAAATTTATGAAAAATAATATCCATTTTGCCAATATTAGTGACGTTTCGACACTGATTGAAACTAAGGAAATTTCGCCTGTAGAGCTGACCGAACATTTATTGAATCGTATCGAAAGCATCGATCGAAAGTTAAAAAGCTATGTAACGATTTTTGCAGATAGAGCAATTGACAGGGCAAAGCAAGCTGAGAAAGAGATACTAGTAGGTGACTACCGAGGGAAGCTTCATGGAATTCCACTATCGGTAAAAGATCTTTGTTATACCAAGGGTATCCGAACGATGGGCGGGCTCAAAGTTCGCAAAGACTTTATACCTTCTTTTGATGCTACGGTAATTAAGAGGCTAAGTTTAGCTGGTGCAATTTTGCTCGGGAAAAATGCGCTCACAGAGGGCGCGTTATCCGGTTACAATCCAGAGTTTGAAATCCCTGTCAATCCTTGGGGGGAGAAGCTGTGGGCTGGAGTCTCTTCCTCTGGGTCTGGTGTGGCGGTTGCAGCGGGTCTTTGCTTTGGGTCTCTTGGAACTGACACTGGTGGCTCTATCCGTTATCCTTCAATGGCAAATGGTATAGTCGGTCTAAAACCGACCTATGGAGCAATTTCTCGTCATGGTGTCATGGAGTTGGCTGGGACTCTTGACCATGTGGGTCCGATGACCCGCAGCGTCGAAGACGCAGCTATAATATTTGATGCTGTTGCAGGGGAGGATACTTTCGACCCGACGTCCTTGAATTTAAAAATACCTCCTCTATGCAATGAATTATCTAAAGACATTGTTGGCATGCAAATTGGCGTCGATCGAAATTATATTGGGAGAGGAACTGATTCAGGCTTGGTGTCTGCAGTAGATGAGGTAATAGGTGTTTTCAGGGAGCTTGGGGCACATATAACGGGGGTTGAGATACCGAGATCAGACCCAGTGAAAATGCGGGAACTGTGGTTGCCGATAACCGCTTATGAAGCTGCGAGAGCACATGCGAAAACCTTCCCATCGAGGGCGGATGAGTATGGCAGCTATTTGCGAGGCGTATTGGAGCTTGGTGTTGCTATGAACGATGCAGACTATTTAGAAGCCCTGAGACGGAAGCGCGATTATGTGGTGAAGTTTGAAGCTGAATTAAATAAGGTCGATGCGGTTATTTGCCCTGCTGGTGGACTTGTTTTTGAAGTAGATAAACAAGCACAGTATGGGGATAAAGACTCAATGAAAAGTGTGATAAAGAATTTTCAGGGTCAGTTTACGATACCGGCGGATCTTCTCGGCGCACCGGCTCTTGTTGTACCCTGTGGTTTCTCAGATGAGAAAAGACCTTATGCTTTTCAGTTGGTTGGATCTCGCTTATCTGACGCTAAATTATGCGCATTAGGCCATAAATACGAGTGCCAATTTGACTGGCGTTCAATACATCCGAGCTTTTAATAAAAGTAGAAAATCACAAGATAGGAATTAACATTATGAAGGAATATGCCCCGCCTAAAGTTTGGCGATGGGATGTACCCACCGGTGGTAAATTTGAGAGTATTAATCGTCCGACCGCGGGCGCAACGAAGATTGCGGAGCTTCCGAAGGGCGAGCATCCGCTGCAACTTTATTCACTAGCGACCCCCAATGGCATCAAGGTGACGGTGCTTCTAGAGGAGCTACTCGAATTGGGTCATGAAGGTGCCGAATATGATGCTTATCAGATCCGGATCACTGACGGAGAACAATTTGGAAGTGGCTTTGTGCGATTAAATCCTAACTCTAAGATACCAGCTCTGCTTGATCGGTCGACAGAGCCAGCAACTCGAATATTTGAGTCTGGTGCAATACTTGTTTACTTGGCAGAGAAATTTCAGGCATTTATACCGACAGATCAGTCCGAACGTGCCGAATGCTTTTCATGGTTGATGTGGCAGATGGGTTCCACTCCATATCTAGGGGGTGGGTTTGGCCACTTTTACGCTTATGCTCCTCAACGGTGGCAATATCCAATAGATCGTTATGCGATGGAGGTCAAACGGCAGTTGGACGTCCTAGATAAGAATTTAGCCCAACGAGAATACCTTTGTGGAAGCCAATACAATATCGCGGATATTGCTACCTACGCTTGGTATGGAGCTTTAGCATTACACAATATTTATGAAGCTGCCGAATTCCTAGAGGTTTCTAGTTATAAAAATGTTATAAGATGGGCCCAAGAAATAGAGAAAAGACCCGCTGTAATTAGGGGTAGGCGTGTGAACAAAACTTGGGGGCCAAAAGAATTGAGGTTAAAAGAGCGCCATAGTGCTCACGATTTTGATTAATCTCGCTTATATTTCGATATATCTGGACATACTGGATGCTTGAGAGTAATACTAATTTTTGAGTTGAGAAGTGTTAATAAACAAAGGGGTTAGGAATAAGATGAAAAGATACACTTTTGTAATGGCAATTTTGTTGTTTCTGTCACCGGCAATTGCTTTTTCGCAACTGTCTTCGGTTCAAAGGAAGGTGCAAGAGGTGATGGGAATGGATCACCGAACAGAAGCTGAATTGGCTCGAGACGCGGACCGCGATCCGGTTAATGCCCTAGATTTTATGGGTCTTGAGGCAGACATGACGGTGATCGAATTCATACCGGCTGCACAAGCTTATTATACCAAAATCTTAGGTCCGGTCCTGAGGGATAACGGACACTTGATGGCCATCGACACGCAGGGGACATTTGACCGTTGGGGAGATTGGATAGAGATGCCGGAAATGGGAATGGTGCACCCAGTTCCAATTGATAACCAGTTTAATCGTGACGAGGGCCGCTACATGCCCGGTGAGCTCAATTTTGGAGTTCCAGATGGCACGGTAGATAAATTCCTATACATTCGTGAGTACCATAATTTTAATGCAGCAGATAAAGCGCGAATCAATTCAAAGGCTTTCGACTCTCTGAAGTCTGGTGGTGAGTATGTGATTATCGACCATACGAAGAGGCACATGCAGGCAGTCAATCGGGCCAATGGTAGAAGAGAAGACCCTGTGTCTGTGATACATGAAGTTCAGCAAGCAGGTTTTGTTTTGGACAGAGTGTCAGATATGTTCGCTCAGGGGAGCGACGACCTTTCTCAAGAAGTAGGTCAAATTCCAAACATGACTGACCGCTTCTTTTTGGTTTTCAGAAAGCCATAAAAGCGGCCGTTTGTTTGTCGACGAAGCCTTAATGTTAGATACATTAGGGCTTTTTTTTGAGAGTAATTTTTGATTTCGCTCGCAGTCAAAGAGCCCTAGTAAATCTTGAGGAGAGAAAATGAGACGAAGATCTTTTTTTAAAGCTGCGACGCTTGGGCCCCTGCTTCTAAAAGCACAGACGCTATTTGCGCAAAGTTTCGATTTAATAATAAGAGGTGGGCGAGTCATAGATCCTTCCTTGAATTTAGATACTATTGCAGACGTAGGTATTGCGAATGGCAGAATAGAGAGTATTGATCGTGAGCTAAATGCAAGTGCGACTGATGAAATAAACGCGACTAACAAAATAGTGGTACCTGGCCTGTTGGATATTCATGCGCACTATGCACAAGACGATAGAGGGGCGCATATTTGTCTGTCTGATGGTGTAACGGGATGGGTCGACGCTGGTTCAGCGGGAGCGGATAACATTGAAGAAATGGTCGCCGTCGCTCGTTCCGCGCCACAACCGGCGCGGATTCTTTTGAATATAGGAAGAGGGGGAGTCATACCAGAGGGAGATACAGCAGATATCTCAATGGCAAATGTCGAAGTTGCCAAAGCAGCGATTGCTAACAATCTTGATTATGTTGTCGGTGTGAAAGCTCGTTTAACGAGCGGCGTGACTGCGAACGATATCGTTGTGATACGCAGAGCACAAGAAGTCGCTAGTTATTTTAATCTACCGTTAATGATCCACATGGGTCAATCAGAGTCGTCCATGGCGTCACTAGTTGCTGAATTAAAACCTGGTGATGTAGTTACCCATATGTATGCTCCACCCCCGAACGCCATTATCAATAATGACGGGCGCATATTCCCAGAGATACTTGAAGCCAGACGCAGAGGTATATGGTTCGATGTGGCTAATGGTCGAACGGACCATCTCCGCTGGGATACCTTTGACGCCATAATGGAAACTGGGTTTTGGCCAGACACAATTTCAACGGACGGTTTTTCGACTAGTCGAAGCGCCCCGGGGGTTCGCGATTACCCCAATATTATGTCAAAGTTTTTAAACTTCGGGATGGACTTAAATACAGTGGTTGCAGCTTCTACACTTATACCTTCAAGAGTGTTCCCCTTTTTGAGAGATAAAGGAACTTTGAATGTTGGTGCTCCAGCAGATATAGCAATCCTTGACTTGCGAGATGGGAATTTCCAATTTTTTGATAATTATGAAAATGTGAGATATGGCACTCGTAGATTGTTTCCTTTTGAAACTATTTTGGCTGGAAGAAAGGTCCCTAGGGTATAGCATATTAATTAACTTCAATCTAAGAACTATTAAAACCTATTGCAGGAACAACAGTTTTTTTAAAAGAAAATTTTTTAAGCGTTAATAAAAGTGAGGCTCGATTAACAGAGCCGGTTTTTACTTCTTTGTGTTGTTTTAGAACTATCGGTAGTATCTAAATTTGATTAAAGGGGTATTAAAGCATTTTTCTCCACTAATTAAGCCAGAAAAACTGGTGTCTTTTGGAGGTTTTAGCTACTATGAAAAGAAAAAGAGAATAGGAATATGGGCCTGCCTAATATTAGAAAATTCTTAATCTTTCTTGTTTTAGGGTTAACGGCATGCGGAAGTGATGAACCTGCAAGCCCTCAACCGCCTGATACCTCTGAAATGTCGATAGCCCCCCACTCAAATAAGACCGAGGATCTTCTGGCTGCGACCGATATTCAGGCCGTAATTAGTCAGTATTGTGTTGTGTGTCATAATGAGGCGCTAGCAACAGCGGGATTGAATCTTGCAGATGTTAATATAGAAAACGTCTCAGCAAACCCCGCAGTCCTCGAAAAAATCGTACGTAAATTACGGGCAGGGACCATGCCCCCCCTCGGGATGCCGGCTCCCTCTGACTCTGATCGTTTCGGGATGATAGGTTGGCTAGAAAATAATCTTGACCAGTTCGCAGTGGAAAATCCTAACCCTGGTCGAACTGACACGCTGAGGCGCTTAAACAGAACAGAATATGAAAACGCGATTCGTGATTTGTTAGCACTTGAAATTGACGGCGCTGCTTTACTGCCTCCCGATGAGAGTGGCCACGGGTTTGATAATGTTAACGTAGGGGATTTGCCTCCCGCTTTACTCGATCGTTATATTTCTGCTGCTCAAAGAATTAGTAAATTGGCTGTCGGAGCTACCCAATTGTCGGTGGAGAGTGAAGTGATCAATGTCCCACCTGATTTAACGCAAGAAGATCACATAGATGGTTTGCCTATAGGCACTCGCGGAGGAACCGCATTTCCTTACACCTTCTCTAGAGACGGCGAGTATGATATCCAGATTAGATTAGCGCGCAACAGGACTGGGAATATAGGCGGACTGCGTAATTCTAGCGCACAACCTCTAGAGTTACTTGTGGATCGCGATGTGGTAACAACATTTATGGTTGTTCCCCCGGAGGGCATCGATCACTCGCAAGTAGATAAGAATTTTATCTCTCGTGTTCCAATAACTGCGGGTCCTCACAAAATCGGCGTAACATTTCCGAAAATTTCTGATTCACTTATTGAAAGCGAACGGCAGCCACTAGAGGCGCGTTTTAACGAAACACGACACCCTAGACAAAACCCTGCAGTTTTCCAGGTGACGATCACCGGACCTTTTGAGTCAAAAAGTGCTGGAGATACACCGAGTCGGAAGCAAATATTTTCCTGCCGGCCTGACGCGACTTCTGAGGAGTTCGCCTGTGCGCAGGAAATTATCGCTACGATTGCTAGACGAGCATATCGACGAGTGATAACACAGGAGGATATTTTTACTCCGTTAGCTCATTTCGAAGAAGCGCGAAAGCAACTAAATTTTGACGAGGCGATTGGCAATGCTATTAGCGCGATATTGATGAATCCAAATTTTTTGTTTAGGGTTGAACTACCGCCGGAAAATCTACAAGGCGGGGAGATCTATAGTATTAGCAATGAGCAATTAGCGTCACGTCTCTCATTTTTCCTTTGGAGTAGCATTCCAGATAATGAACTTCTCAGATTAGCTGAAGAGGGCAGGCTAAGTGACCCGGGCATTTTAAGAGCGCAGGTCTTTCGGATGTTATCCGACAAGCGCTCCGAAAACTTGTCAAAAAACTTTGCGGGGCAATGGCTGCAATTAAGAAATCTAGAAGCATTTAATCCCAATATTCGAGATTACCCAGACTTCGATGATAATCTTCGGCAAGCAATGCGAAAGGAGACTGAGTTATTTGTCGATTACGTCGTAAGAGAAGATAAGAGTATCTTGGAACTTCTTCAGGCAGATTATACATTTTTGAATGAAAGATTGGCTAAACATTATGGTATCGGCAATATTTACGGAAGCCGATTTCGACGAGTTGAGCTGGGAGAAAGCAGTGATCGTGGTGGATTGCTAAGACAGGGAAGTGTGCTATCAGTCACATCTTTTGCCAATCGAACTTCACCGGTAGTAAGGGGAGTATGGGTTCTCGATAATATTTATGGAGCACCTCCTCCTCCACCACCTCCGAATGTGCCGGCTTTAGAGGAGACTGCTGTTGCAGCTTCTCTGCCAATGCGAGAGCGACTGGCAGCGCACCGAAACAACCCAGCATGCGCGAATTGCCACAATAATATAGATCCAGTTGGTTTCTCGATGGAAAATTTCGATGCGGTAGGCAGATGGAGGGTGAACGAGGGTGACCACCCAGTGGATGTTGCTGGTGGTTTGCCTGGAACTGAACCTTTTGAGGGGATTGCAGGATTAGAAGCAGGGTTGCTTAGCAGGCCAGAGTTGTTTGCTGACACATTAACTGAAAAATTAATGACTTTCGCGTTAGGACGCGGCACTGAGTATTTCGATGCGCCGGTAATACGACAAATTGTACGCGATGCTAAATCTACGGGGTATCGTTTTTCTTCACTTGTATTAGGAATTGTAGAAAGCACTCCGTTTCAAAAGAGGGTTTCTTTATGATTATTACTAAAAAGGCACTTCCGAGACGTACTTTTTTGCGTGGAACAGGGGCAGCTATCGCTCTTCCTCTTCTAGACGCTATGATTCCCGCCGCTACAGCATGGGCCGATACACCGGCAAAACCGAAGTCAAGGTTGGGTTTTGTGTTTGTGCCTATGGGAACGGACCACGCTCGATGGACACCTCAAGGAGGAGAGATACTCGATCAGTTAACGCCTATATTGAGTC
>Ga0209036_1000096_pt1 | contig 32577 bp, 22 predicted proteins | sample MarorgKNORR_S2LV_3_FD_188222 | JGI IMG/M metagenome (GOLD analysis project Ga0209036, IMG submission 188222) | Marine microbial communities from the Southern Atlantic Ocean, analyzing organic carbon cycling - DCM_A/KNORR_S2/LV (SPAdes) (version 2) | ecosystem: Environmental > Aquatic > Marine >... | reverse complement strand
TTGCTACTGATTTTGAAAGTGTTAACGGATCAATCTATTATAAAAAAGTTGCTGGAAAAGTAACTATTGAAACAAATAATAGAGTTTCTAATGCTATTCAAAATGGTATTCACGAGGGAAGTTCTTACTTTGGAGCTCCTCAGATGACAAGAATGTTTATGAGTCCTTATCAACAGCCTAAAAATGCTGATGGTACATGGAACATTGGTTTAAGTACGAGTGTATTTAATACACCTTACCTTGCTGAAAAGAACATTCAAAGAAATGATGGTACAAGAGCATTATCAAATAGTAAAGTGACATATAACATATCGGATAACTTAAAAATTTCATCTAGGTATGCTATTGACTTTACTTTAGGAGTTTCTCACGAATTTAGAGATCCTTCTCACGGTGATGCAAGAACTAGAAATGGTTCATCATACCAAGCAGTTGACAGAGCCTTTCTATGGCAAACTGTAAACGAAATTGAATATAATGGAGTATTTGGTGATAACGAGCACTTCATTTCTGCTCTTTTAAGACAATCATTTTCTAAAAATAAATCTAATTTCCAAAGTTCATATGGTGAAAATGTCGCTGCAGAAGGATTATATTATGTAGCTAGTTTTAACACTAATGAATCTGCTTTTGGTTCATTTGGAGACTATAAAGAATTAGGTTATTTAGCTTTAGCCAACTATTCTTACAAAGACAAATATGTTCTTGACTTATCATTTAGAAATGATGGATCTTCAAGATTTGCTAGTGGATATAGATTTGGTAACTTCTACTCTGTAGGTGCTGCATGGAATATTTCAAATGAAAACTTCCTTGCTGACAACGATATAGTGGATGACTTAAAGTTAAGAGCTTCATTTGGTCAAACAGGTAATAACGGTATTGGTAACAACCAGTATCAGTCTCTATTTGGTTATGGTGGTGCTTATGACAATAATGGAGCAGTTGCCCCATCAACCTTTGGTAACTTAATTATTTCATGGGAAACAGCTGAACTATTAGACGTTGGTGTTGACTTTAGTTTATTTGACGGAAGACTTTCAGGTGGCGTAACTTATTACGAGAAAACAACTGAAGACTTACTTCAAAGTGTACCATTATCTACAACAACAGGTCACTCATCACAAACAATGAACATTGGTTCAATTTTAAACAAAGGTGTTGAGATTGAGATAGATGCTCAAGTACTTAGAACTAAAGACTTCTCTTTTGAAGTTTATGGTAACTTCTCTGAAAACAGAGATGAAGTATTGAAATTGGCTCAAGATGCTGCAGGTAATGATATTAACTTAGATAGCTTTTACTACACAACTAGAGTTGGAATGCCACAAGCTCAATGGTATATAAGATCATGGGGTGGTGTTGATCCAGCTGATGGTAGACCATATTATCATGTAGGCGGTCACAGTCAAGACGGTGAAGTAAGTGAAGAAGTTACTTATTCTTATTCAGCTGCTCAGCAAACTATACAAGGTTTAAGAACTCCTCCTATCCAAGGTGCTCTTGGTGCTAGGGTAAGATGGAAAGGCTTAACTTTAGATGCTAACTTAATGTTTGCTTCAGGTCACAAGGTTTTCGAAAGATGGGCTTGGTATACTATGCACTCAGGTCTTAGATCAACTTATTACTATCAAGGTGATCAAAGACTTATGGATAGATGGCAACAGCCTGGTGATGTTACAGATGTACCAAAAATGGTATATAGTACAAGTTCACTTTCTGGTGGTTCAGGAACTACATCAAGATTTTTATATGATGGAGATTTCATGAGACTAAGAGATCTTAGTTTAAACTATACACTACCAAAAAGTGCAACAGATGCAATTGGATTTAACAGAGTTGATGTCTTTGTTAAAGGTCTTAACTTATTTACTTGGACAAAAGATGAATTACCTTTTGATCCTGAAGTAAGAGCGTCAGGTAACTTTAGAATAACAACTCCACCATTGAAATCAGTTTCTCTTGGTGTTAACTTAAATTTTTAAATCATGAAAAAATTACTTAAACTAACATTTTTCTTTTCATTCCTAATGCTTTTTGTAGCATGTGGAGATGATGATCTTGAGCCTACATTGGCACAGGATAAAGATTTGAGTACTGGTATTAATAATGCAGCTGACCTTGTTTCAGTTATGAATAGTGCTTATGACAGAATGACTTCTAGTGGATATTACGGTAGAAATCAAATTGTTATGGGTGATGTTAGAACTGACAACGCATACTCAAATATGAACTCTGGTAGATTCTCAGACAGTGACATGGAATATAGTCCTAATGGAGCTGGTCCATGGGGAACAATCTACGGAGTGATTGCAATATGTAATATTGTAATTGGCGCAGACCACGCATCTCTTGATGGAGATCAAGGTCTAATTAACCACACAGTTGGACAAGCACACGCAGTTAGAGCACTTGCTCACTTTGATCTTTTACAAGATTATGGTCAGCATTTTGTTAATGGTGCTGGTGGTGCTGGAGCACTTGGTGTTCCTTATGTAAAAACATATAAGGACCCTGCTTATTTATCACCTTCTAGAGACACGGCTGGATCTAACTTAAATGATATTGTTTCTGACCTACAAGGTTCGATAACACTCATGAATGATTCTTATAATATAAGTACTAGTTATATGACGAAAGCTGGTGCTTACGCTATATTAGCTAGGGTTGCTCTATATGGTGGAGCTGCTGACTCAAGTCTTTACGCAACTGCAGGATCTGCTGCAGAGTGGGTAATAAACAATGGATCTGCTTCTCCTATATCATCTGCTGGGTTTAAAGCAACATATTATACTGATAACGCTGTTAATTCAATTTTTGAATTATCATTTTCTGGAACTGACTCTAGAGGAATCAATGGTATGGCATATATCTTAAGAGGAACTTCTTATGGTGATGTTAGAATCCTAACTGGTTCAGGACCTGGCGAAGATTTATATGATGTTTTTGCTGCTGATGCTTCAACAGATGTGAGATTTACAAGAAATGGTATGATTGGTACTGCTCAAGGGTACCCTACTGTTTTAGGTAAATATCCATCTACTGATGGTTCAGATAATGTTACTCTATTTAGAGTTGAAGAAATGCATTTAATTGCAGCAGAGGCTGCTTTAAGAGCTGGTAATTCTTCTACTGCATTATCTTACCTAAACAACATTCCTGGTATAAGAGGAGGAAGTGCTTATACACAAGCAACATTAGCAAACATTTTAAATGAAAGAAGAAAAGAGCTATATATGGAGTCTCCAGGAAGATTTTACGATCTTGCTAGAACTGGCCAAGATATGCCCTTGATTGATTCAATTAAGCAAATGAACGACGACATGACTGGTACACCGCCAGCCTTTGGTTCATACAGATATGCTTATCCAATCTATCTTTCAGAAATGAATGCGAACCCAAACATGGTTCAAAACGCCGGTTACTAAAACTAACTTTCGTTTAATTAAAAAACCCGCCTACTTTGGCGGGTTTTTTGTTATATGTAATTCATGAAACAACTTAAGAGTATTTACTTATTATTTTTATTCTTTACATTCAACAGTATTGCTCAAAATATTAATACTAATAATATAGAGATTATAAGGGATAGTTTTGGAGTCCCACATATATATACTAAAACTGATGCGGAACTAGGTTATGGATTAGCATGGGTACATTCTGAAGATGACTTTAAAACGATTCAAGAAGCGTACTTAGCTGGAAACTCTCTATTAAGTAAGCATATTGGTTTAAGGGGAGCACCTGTAGATTTTTTATCTCAATTAATTCGTTCAGATGAAATTATTGACAGTTTGTACAATACTATAGATAAGAATTTTATTGAAGTTGTTAAAGGATATGCTCAGGGAATTAATAGATATGCAGAGCTAAATCCAAATGAATTACTTGTGAAGAAGTTATTTCCAATTACGCCTAAAAAAATGCTTAAATACTCTTTTTTACAACTATTTATCTCAAGTGAAGGAGATCGAGCTGTTAGAGCGATATTTGAAAATAATTTTAAAAGCTTAACCTTTCAAAGAAGAAATGAACTTGGTTCAAATTTATTTTCTTTCAGTACAAACAAGACAAGAAATGGTGAAACATACATGGCAGTCAACACACATCAACCTTTAGATGGTCCAACATCTTGGTATGAAGTTCATTTAGAAAGTGAGGAAGGTACAAGCATCATTGGAGCAACATTTGCAGGGGCTCCATGTGTTTTAACAGGAACTAATAAAAACCTAGCATGGACACATACCGTTAATAGGCCTGATAAGACTGACATTTATCAATTAGAAATGGTAAAAAATAGTAAAAGAAAATATTTTTTTGATGATAAAATTTTAAAATTAAAAAAATATAGAGGAAAAGCATTCATTAAAATCTTAGGTATTCCAATAAAAGTTAGTAAAAAATATTACTCAAGCGTATATGGTCCTACATTAAAAAACAAAACTGGATTCTTCTCTGTTAGGACTGGCTCTTTATTTAAAGTTAGAGGTTTAGAGCAGTGGTGGAAAATGAATAAAGCAAGTAGTTTTAAAGAATTTTATTCAATTTTAGAAATGAATGAAATTCCAGGATACAATATTGGATATGCGGATAAAGATGATAATATATTTTATATATCAAATGGTCTAATTCCCAAAAGAAATAATAAGTATAAATGGACAGATGTTTTGCCTGGAAATACCAGTGAAACATTGTGGACTGAGTACCATAAAACATCCGAGCTTCCTCAAGTTATAAATCCTAAATCTGGGTATATCTATAATGCTAATCACTCACCATTTAGATCAACATCACTGAACGAAAATCCCAATCCAAAGAATTTCAATTCAAATATGGGCTTTGAAACTTTCGATAACAATAGAAGTACAAGAATTTTTGAACTTATTGAGTCATTCAATTCTATTAATTATAAAGATTTCAAAACTATAAAATATGACAACAAGTTTCCTACTCCATTTAATTATAATTTTATGGATATAAATAACATAATGGAAATGGATCCTAAAAATTATCCTGAAATTTCTGATTTGCTAGAGCAAATCCAAAAATGGGACCGTGTAACTGATGCAAATTCAACTGGAGCCGGTGCCTACGCAATGTTCTATTATACACTAGCTGAAAAATATTTCTACAAGAGTTATTATGATAGAAATTTTAGTAAAGATTTAATTGCAGATTGTTTAAAGGATGTAAAAGAGAAAATGATCAAATATTTCAATTCAAGTACTGTAAAACTTGGTGAATATCAGAAGTTAGTTAGAGGTAATAAAGAAATGCCAATTTTCGGTATGCCTGATGTAATAACAGCTATGACTGCATCAAAATATAGAAACGGTAAAATACAGGTTACACATGGTGAGTCATATATTCAACTTGTTAAGTTTAGTAATAAAGGGGTAGAAATAGAGTCTATTATTTCATATGGAAGTAGTGATCATAAAGATTCTCCTCATTATAATGATCAAATGGAATTATATTCAAAATTTAAAACAAAAAAAATGAGTTTTGATAAAGATTATGTTCTAAAAAATGCTAGAACGACTTACAACCCAAAGTAAAGTTATTTTATAAGTCTTTTATATTCTGCTTCATACATAGGAACAATATTTTCTATATTATATTTTTGAGCTTGCTTGTATGAATTTAATTTAAATCTTTCTAAAAGCTTTTCGCTAGTAAGAAGTTTGATAATAGCTTCAACATATGCATTAATATCATTATAATCACATGTAAAACCAGTTTTATTATTAATATTAAGCTCGGGCAATCCTCCTCTGTTAGATGAAATTATAGCGTTTTTAGATGCCATTGCCTCAAGAGCAGCTAATCCAAAACTTTCTGTTTTAGATGGTAAAATAAATATATCTGAATGACAAAGAACTTTTTCGACTTCATTAGTATTTCCCATAAAATCAATGTTTTTAATCTTTAAATCTTTAGCCATTGATTTGGCAACTTCAAGTTCAGGCCCCTCACCTATCAAATTAAACTTACAATTGAATTGATCAGAAATTTTTGAATAAACTTTTATTAGTGTTCTTATATTTTTAACAGGTCTAAAATTACTGACATGAGTAATTGTTTTTATATCATCCTGATTTTTACACATTTCTAGTTGATTATTAAACTTTTTTATATCTACAAAGTTTGGAATAACTTTAATTTTTTTATTTGTATTAAAAAACTCGTGAGTATCATTTTTTAAGCTTTTTGAAACAGATGTAACTATATTAGATTTATCTATAGAAAACTTAACAGCATTCTTATAAAATGGATGCTTACCAACAAGTGTTATATCAGTTCCGTGTAAAGTTGTGATGATTGGCAGAGTAATTTTAGAGCTTTTGAGCATCTTTTGAGCCATATACGCAGCGTATGCATGCGGAATTGCATAATGAACATGTATTAAGTCTATTTTATTTTTAGAGGCAACATCAACTATTTTGGTTGATAAAGCTAATTCATATGGCTGAAAATTAAACAATGGATAGAATGGAACATTTACTTTATGAAAAAAAATTGTTCTATTATCTTCATTGAGCCTTACTGGTTTTTGATATGCTATAAAATGTACAAAATGACCTCTTTTTGCTAAATCATGACCAAGCTCGGTAGCTAAAACACCGCTACCTCCAAAAGTTGGATAACAAACTATTATTATTCTCATAAATTTAATTAAAAACTATTTTTTTAATTTCTGTTCTAATATTATAATCAATTAATTTTCTATTATCCATACTTGGAAATGTTCTGTTTGATAAGAATACATAAACAATTTCAGTTTCAGGATCAGCCCACGCATATGTTCCAGTGAAACCAGAATGCCCAAAACTTTCTTTTGAAACGCAATTACAAGTTATGTTTTCTTGATCGTTTATTTCAGGTTTATCAAATCCTATGCCTCTTCTTACATCATTCTTACAAAAGTGACATTTATTAAATTCATTGAATATTTCTTCTTTAAAAAAAACACTTTTTCCATATTTTCCTTTCTGAAGATATAATTGCATTATTTTGGCAACATCTAATGAGTTACCAAAAAGACCTGCATGTCCAGCAACACCGCCTAGCATTGCAGCTCCCATATCGTGTACATATCCTTTTAAAAGTCCAAATCTAAAATAGTTATCTATTTCTGAGGGAATAATTTTTTTTTGATTCACTGTTTTATTTGGATTAAAAGTTAAAGAAGAAGCTCCAATTTTAGAGTAAATCAATTTATTTATTAATATGTCTAAAGATGAACTGTATGTCTTTTCAAAATATTTTTTAATTAAATAATATGGGAGATCACTATACTTATATTCTTTTTTCTGAAGAAGTTTTGAGTTAATAATTCTTTTAAAAATTGTATCATTCCATGAGCTCATAAATAATCCTTCTCTTACTTCATTTTTAAATAAATCAGAGTAATTATTTGAATAGAAACTTTTAATAGGTTTTTTAGTTAGCGAGTCTAGTGTCTCTTTATAAAAAGGAATCCAAGGTGTTAATTTAGAATAATGTGAAAGCATTTCATCTAACTTAATATCTTTTTTGTCTCCTAAATTTATCTCAGGAAAAAGATCTTGTAAAGTAGTTTTAAAACTTAACTTATTTAATTCAAACTCATTTATAATTAAAGGAAGGGAAGCTAATATTTTAGTCAATGATGCTAAATCATAAACATCATCATTACTTACTCTTGTTTTTTTTTCATATGTATGAAATCCATATGATTTTTGATAAATAACACTACCATTCTTTGCAATTAAAAGTTGAGCACCTGGTGTCATTTTTTCGCTTATAGAAAAATTAATTATAGAATCAATTTTTTTTAAGTTTTTAGACTGGAAACCTTTATTGAGATAATGACTAAAGCTTAAAATTTTTTTTTTTTTTAATTTAATTGATGTATTTAATGGTATGTTTTTGTTAATTGTTACTGGCAAAACACCCTTTACATTAATTCCTCCAAAAATTGCTTGTGCGGCTTTTCGTTGAAAAACATCAGAATTTTGGTATGCAATTAAAATTGATTCAATTCCATTTATATCAATATCAAGCATTGAATATGGCTTTGAAAAAACTACTAGAGTAATATCATTACTGTTTTTTAAATCATTAATTATTGATATCTCATCAGGTGTAAATTTATACTCACCAAAAGGAGATTTATCAGATTTATGTAAACCAATTATTATTTTTTTATAATCTTTAGCCTTTTCAGATAAATTATCATTATTTAATGAATTTATATGAAATACATCATCATATTTTTTCATATAGCTTAAAAAAGTATCAAATGTATCATCACCCAAATTTATATATCCAATTGGTTTATCATTAGATATAGTCAACGGCAAATTAGAGTTTGAATTTTTTACGAGAGTTATTGACTCCTCAGCTAACCTATCCAATAGCGCAAAATCTTCATCTTGATTAAGATCCTCAACAATGTTTTCAAGCTTAATTGGCTTAAAATTATCTAATCCAGATTTAAACTTAGCCATTAAGTTTTTTTTGACAGCATCTTCAAGTCTTTTAGGTTTAATCTTACCTTTTTTTAATGCTTTTTTTATTTCTTTAATGCTTTTTTCGATATCAGTTGGCATTAAAAGAAGATCATTTCCTGCATTTAAAGCAGCTACATCCTGGTGTTCGCCTTTGCTAAAATCTACTATGGCTTTCATATCTAATGCATCTGTAATTACCAATCCTTTAAAATTTAAATCTTCAATTAAAAGATTGTTGATAACTTTTTTTGAAAGCGTTGAAATTTTGGTCTTATCTAAGTTTGGAATGTTTAAATGAGCGGTCATAATTCCATCAAGATTATTATTAATTAATTCTTTAAAAGGATATAATTCAACTTCATTTATTCTTTCTTTAGAAAAATTAATTGAAGGCAAGGTTAAGTGTGAGTCAGTTTCTGTGTCTCCATGACCAGGGAAATGCTTAGCAGCACCCATAATACCATAATAATGCATTCCTTTTAAATAATTTAAAGCCTTGCTCGCTACATTAAACTTATCCTCACCAAAAGATCTGAAACCAATTATTGGGTTCCTTGGATTAGTATTTATATCAACTACAGGAGCAAAATTTATTTGTACTCCCAATCTTTTTGCGTGATAACCAATTCTTTTTCCAACTTCATATATTAATTTGTCATCTTGAATTGCACCAAGTGTCATATTATATGGGAATGAAAAAGCATCTCTCAATCTCATACCAATACCCCACTCGGCATCCATAGAAATTAAAAGAGGAACTTTAGATAGTTTTTGGAATTTATTTATTGCTATTGCTTGATCTTTTATGTTACCAAGTGAAAAAATTAATCCTCCAAGATGATAATCCCTAATAAGTTTTGAAATATGTTTTATTTCTTCCTCACCATATCTGGTTGCAACCCAAACGGTATACAACTGCCCTATCCTTTCATCTAAAGAAAGATTATTATATACCCTATCAACCCATTCTTTTTGTTTAAAACTATCCTCTGAAATTAATGGATTTTGAGAGTAGCTATAAAAAGAGATTAAAATTGATATTATTAGAAATTTATTTTTCATTTAAATAGTTGTTGATGCCAGCTATCTTTGGCGCATAATTCCCAGTTTTGGATCATGTCTTTTTTAAACTTAATTAAGTTATTAAAAACTATGGTATTTTCATTTACTTCTTTAGTCAAAACTTTCATTTTAAAATCATTTAACCTATCAATAATGATATCATTACCTTTTCTGTATGAAATATCAAGCCTGTCAAGTAATCTTAAACCATACTCCTTCTCGAGCATTTTTATAAAAGACATTAATTTATCTATTGAGCAACCAGTTGCATTTGAATTATTTTCATCTAATGCAATAAATAAAAAAAGATTATACTTAATTGTAAATGCTGAATTTAACTCACTTCCATGAGATGTCCAGGAAGATAGAAACTGACTAATTTTTTTTTCTAAAGAATTAATTAGCTCATCTTTAAAAGGTCGATTAGATTGATAAATCCACAACTTTGATTCATCACTAATATCATCAAATCTCACAACCATAATTAATCTATTGATGCCTGTTCAACTATTTCAGCTATATCAAGTACTTTAACTTTTTGTTCAGCTTTTTGATTTTTTAAACCATCAGATAACATTGTATTGCAAAATGGGCAACCTGCAGCAATTATTTTTGCATTTGTATCAATTGCTTCTTTAGTTCTTTTGATATTAATTTCTTCATTTCCTTTTTCAGCATCTTTGAACATTTGAGCTCCTCCAGCTCCACAACAAAGACCTTTTTCTTTACAGCTTTTCATCTCTTTTAAATCAGCTTTTACTGAGTCAATTAGATTTCTAGGTGCTTTGAACTCTTTATTTGCCCTTCCAAGATAACATGGATCGTGAAATGTTATTTTTTTCCCTTTAAAAGATTCATTTTGAACTTTGATTTTACCATTTTTAATCAAATCATCTAAAAGCTGTGTGTGATGTATAACATCATAGTTTCCACCTAAACTTGGATATTCATTTTTTATAGTATTAAAACAATGAGGACATGTTGTAACAATTTTCTTAAAATTATAAGAATTGAGAATTTCTATATTAGAAACTGCTTGCATCTGGTATAAGAATTCATTACCAGCTCTTTTTGCTGGATCTCCAGTGCAACTTTCCTCTATACCTAATACACCAAATGAAATATTTGCCTTATTTAAAAGCTTAACAAATGATTTAGTAATCTTTTTTGCCCTTTCATCAAAAGATCCAGCACATCCAACCCAAAAGAGAATTTCAGGATCTAATCCGTTTTGAGATAATTCTTTTAAAGTTGGAACATTCATATAATTAATCTTTAAAAACTTGAATAGTTACTTTTTTATCTACAAGATCTGTAAATTTTCCATTATATCTTGTAGCTTTTACAAGATGATTGTCAATCCAATGATAATTTCCTCCTCTTGGTTTGCCCATTACCAAACTATGATATTTAAAACCGTTTTCATTTAACCAAGATTCTGTAACCTGTCTATGATCCTCTGTTCTAGATGTAAAAAAACATATGACATGACCTTGATCATACCACTTGTTAAGGGTTTTCAAAGCATCTGGAAAAAGCTTAGCTGTAGCCATTCGCTCTGGCTCTTCATTAGGTATGTCGTCGCAAATTGTTCCATCTATATCAATCAGATAATTTTTAACATCACTAGGAAGTATTGGACTTACTGTTTTTCCGTCCTCAACTTTTTTTTCAAGAAATTCATCTATATTATTTTTCTTCATAGTATTTAGTTTTTCCAGTTTAACCTATCAAGTTGATTGAAAGGCCACGGAGCTCCATTATTTTCAATATTATTCATCATATTATTTAATTCTGTTGGAGCTGATGATTGCTCCATAACCATATACCTTCTCATATCGACAATTATTGATAAAGGATCTATTCCAATGGGGCAAGATTCAACACATGCATTACACGTAGTACAAGCCCATAGTTCTTCTTTTGAAATATAATCATCTAACAATTTTTTACCATCATCAATAAATTTACCATTCTTATCTATATTTTTACCTACTTCCTCTAATCTATCTCTTGTTTTCATAATTATACTTCTTGGTGATAGGATTTTACCAGTTTGATTTGCTGGACATTCAGATGAACATCTTCCACATTCAGTACAAGTGTAGGCATTAAGTAGTTGAAACCAGTTTAAATCAAAGACATCTGAAGCCCCAAACTTTTCAATTGGCAAATTTGAATTAGATACAGCATATGGATCATTATTAGGATCTAACATCGTCTTAACTTCATTATAAACAGAACTTAAATTATCCATTTTTCCAATAGATTCTAAATTAGAAAAATATGTGTTAGGGAAAGCCAATAAAATATGTAAATGCTTAGAGTAATACAAGTAATTTAAAAAAAATAAAATTCCAATAATATGAGACCACCATGAAATTCTTTCAACATATAAAACAGTTAAGTCACTAAAACTAGAATAGATAGGGGAAAGAAATTGGCTTACAGGAAAATAACCATAGGATTGGTAGTAATCAGAATAGGAAGATGATTGTAAATATAAATCAGTAGCATTCATATTAAGAAATAAAAGCATCAAAACAACTTCAATATATAGTATGTAGTTAGCATCGGTTTTAGGCCAACCTTTTAAATCATTTGATATAAATCTTTTAATTTTTAAAATATTTCTCCTAACCCAAAACACAACTACAGAGATAATAACGAGTAATGCCAATATTTCAAAGAAAGCTGTTAAAAAATTATAAAAACCACCTAAATAAGGAGCTAAGACTCTATGCTTATTAAGGAAGCCATCAATAACAATTTCAATCAATTCAATATTGATTAATACAAAGGCTACATAAACAACAAGATGAAGAAATCCAACAAAAGGCTTATCTAGCATTTTTGACTGTCCAAATGCTAATCTGAGCATCTTAAAAAACCTTTGTTTATTATTATCACTTCTATTAATATCTCTCCCGATATTAATATTTCTTAAAATTTTTTTACAATTAAAAACAAAAAAACTTATTGCAGATATAAAAATAAATCCAAAAAAAACTGATGAAAATATTGACATATCCAAATATAAATAAAAATACTATGCGTGCATAGTATTTTATTACCTATTCCTCCTCCTTATTATAGGGTTTATTTTTTTTTCCAAAAAGAGAAAAATGAACATATCTTTTTGGGTTTAATCTCAAGTCTTCAATTAATAAATTAATATTACTACTAGCTGCATTTAAAGATTTAATTAAGTTGTCATCATAAATTAAATTACCAAGGGATCCATTTCCCGAGGATATCTCATTTACTATATTTTCTATGCTATTTGATGATTCTGAAAGATTTTCAATAATTACAGTTAAATCAGAAAAACTATTAGATAAATCTGAAAGTTCATTTGATGATTTATTCACGTTAGTAATAATATTATTTATTTTATTTTTATTCATACTAATCATTTCATCTAAAGTGCCAGCTGAATTTTTTAAATCAGTCACAGTTGATGAAAAATTTGTAATAGTTGACTGAATCTGATCTTTTGCTTGAGTATTTAAAACTGAGTTTAAACTGATTAAAACAGAATCTGCACTGACAACCATAGATTCAATCTTTTCTTGCAAAGGAGAAAGCTTATCATTAACAAGCTCAGTTAAACCTGGTGCAATAGAGGAATTCAAAGTGTCTCCACTTTTTGCAATTTCATTTCCATATTTTGGAATTACAGCTAAAGCTTTTCCACCAATTAGGCCTGTCTCATATATCTGAGCGGTACTTTGATTAGAAAAATTAAAATCATTTTCAACTCTAAACTTTAATAAGAGTTTTGATGAATTATTGAAAAATTTGATATCCTGAACACTACCAACATTAAAACCGCTGATAGTTACCGGAGTACCTTTACTTACACCTTCAACATCCTCGTAAACAGCATAAAAAACTCTGTCTTTAATAAAAACATCATTAGATTTTAAATAACTAAAACCAATTATAAAGAGAATAATTCCTGTTAATACAAGGACACCAGTTTTTATTTCGTAAGATAATTTCAATTAATCTTTTTTTCAAATTTATAAATAAGTGTAAGTATTATTCAAATTCAGACAAATATTTTTTTAAATCATAAAGACCCCCATCTTTAAAAACTGAAATAAAAGAAGATTTAAAACCTGCTTTTATCGCTTTGTTTAATAACTTTTTTGCCTCTTTATAGCTTTTTGTATTTCCATAATAATATTTAATTAAGCCATTAGAATTTATTGTTGATAAGTTATTCAAACCTTTGAAGTTGTAAGATTTCAAGGGCAATAATTTTGAACTAGCTGAAATTTGAATTTTAAAAATATAATTATTGTCACCTTTAAAAGTCCCTTTTGTTGTATTAATAATTGAATTGTAATTTAGTTTTTTTGCATCAATAGTACTTAAATATTTTACAATTCCGTTTGAAATAGATTTTGCAATTTCTTTTTGACCTTTTGAAGAATTTAAATATTTTCCTTCAATTTTATTTGTTAAAAATCCTGTTTCAACTAAAACACTTGGCATGTATGTATTTCTTAATACCACAAATCCAGCTTGCTTAACTTTTCTGTCTTTTCTATTTAAGTCTTTAACAAGAAAGTCTTGAATATAATCTGCTGCTATTATACTTTGATCTAAATATTCTTCTTGCATAAGAACTAAACTTATTACTGATTCTGGATTGTTTGGATCAAAACCATCGTATTTTTCTTCATAATCTTCCTCCAAAAAAATTACAGAATTTTCTTTTTGAGCAATTTTAAAGTTTCTCTCATTTGCATGTAGACCAAGAACAAAAGTGCCAGCACCATATGCATTTGAATTATGAGCGTCACAATGGATTGAAATAAATAAATCTGCATTTGCATTATTTGCAATCTGAGCTCTTTTGTAAAGGTCTATAAATCGATCATCCTTTCTTGTATATATGACTTTTAAGTTCTTGTTATTTTTAGTTAAATCACTACCTACATTTAAGGCAATGTTTAAAACAATGTTTTTTTCATAATATCCATTGCCCCTGTTACCAGGATCTTTTCCTCCATGACCAGGATCAATTACAACTACATAATCATTATTTGTTGCTTGAGAATTAACATTAAAAGAGCAAAGAAAAACTATACATAAAAAAAAGTTAATATGTCTTAAAAAAATCATCTCTTATAAAATTATCATTAATTTTGATAAATCTTTTATCACATTGTATTTTAATAAAAAACATATAATATTTTTAATTATCGCATTATGTTTTTTTAATGTTTTTTTTAACAATCATAATATATATTCTCAAGAAATAGAAAAAGACACAATATCTTCAGATAGTCTTAAAACAAATTTTATCTTGGATGAGGTAAGGAGAAAAGCAAAAGGATTTATACAAATTAATAATAAAGATAAGATCATCACATTATATGATAATGCGGAACTGTATTATATGGATATTGAGCTTAAATCAGGTATTATTAAGTTCAATTGGGAAAGTAATATTGTTTCAGCTGGCAGAATTAGGGATTCAGTTGGTAATTATACCCAATCTCCTGTTTTTAAACAAGGTGGTGATGAAATTAATCCTGATTCTTTGAGATATAACTTTGATTCTAAAAAAGCTCTTATTTGGAATTCAAGAACTAAGCAAAATGATATGAATGTTTTTTCTTCTGCTACAAAGAAAGAAAGTGATTCGATATACTTTATTAAGGAAGCTAAGGTTACAACATCTAGCAATCTTGATGATCCTGAATATTACATAAGAGTAAGATCTGGAAAATTTATACCTAAAAATAAAATTATTGCTGGGCCAAGTAATTTATATATATATGATGTACCAACTCCTATATTTCTCCCTTTTGCTTATTTTCCTCTATCTGAGGACAGAAACTCAGGTTTTATTTTTCCAACAATAGGTCAAAATAATAGAAGAGGGTATTTTTTTCAAAACGGAGGATATTACTTAGCTCCATCTGAATATTTTGATCTAACATTACTAGGTGATTATTATACTAACGGAAGCTATGGAATGAGAGTTGAATCATCTTATAGAAAGAGATATTCATTTAATGGTAGGCTTAGTCTAAGATTTGAAAATTTAATAGATGGTGAAAGAGGCTTGCCAGGATATTCAAAATCTAATATTTATAATATTCGATGGTCACACTCTCAAGACTCTAAAGCAAATCCCTACAATAGATTTTCAGCATCTGTTAATTTAGGTAGCAGTAATTATTTTAGAGAATCTTTGAATCAAATAAATACACCAAATTTTCTAAACAATACATTAAACTCATCGGTTTCATTTTCTAAAACATTTAGAGGTTATCCATCTGTCAATATATCATTAACAGCATCACATTCACAAAATACAAGGTCTAATACAGTCAGTCTTGTGCTTCCAACATTTCAAGGGAATGTAGAAAGAGTTTATCCATTTGTTAAAAAAAATGGACAGAAAAAAGGATTTTTTAAAAATATTAATTTTCAATATTCATTTAGAGGAGAAAATAGAATAAATACTACTGATTCATTATTTTTTAAAAAAGGGATGTTTGATGATGCAAAATATGGAATGAAACATACGATTCCAATAAGTACGAATTTTAAAATATTGAAACATTTTAGCGTAAGTATGAATGGTAATTTTGAAGAAATATGGACAGGAAACACAATAATTAGAAATGACTATAACAATGATACTCAAGAGTCTGGTGAAAGGCTGAAGATAAATGGTTTTGACAGGTTTAATCAATATAATTTTGGAATGAGTATAGGTACAACTGTATATGGTCTGTTTAATTTTAAAGAAAACAGTAAAATTCAGTCAATTCGTCATGTTATAAGACCTTCCATAAGCTATAACATAAGGCCTAGCTTTGAAAAATATTACGATACTTACATAATTGATGCAAATGGAAATACAGCAGAATATACCAGATTCGAAGAAAATTTCTTTGGCTTGCCATCAAGAAGATACTCAAGCTCAATAGGATTACAAGTGAGTAATAACATTGAAGCAAAAGTTAATGAAAAAGACAGCCTTTCTACTGAGCCTAGGAAGATAACTATTTTAAATAACCTTAATTTATCTACAAGCTATAATATAGCTGCAGATTCATTACGGCTATCCCCTATTCGAATGACGACAGGAACCAACCTCTTTAAAAACAAATTAAATTTAAATTTGGCTGCAACATTTGACCCATATAGTGTTAATGAAAATGGATTAAGAATAAATAAACTTAATATAAGTGATGGAGGAGGTTTATTAAGAATGACAAGCGCAAATATTAATATGAATTTTTCAATTGACAGTAAATCTTTTAATTCAAATTCATCAAAAGAAAATAGTGAAAATTTAAGTGGGGGTGGAAGAGATGATGATTTATTTGGTTCAAGCCAGGATTTAACAAAAAGCACTTTTGATGATGAAGAAAATGATGAAAGAAGGAAAGAAAACTTAAAAGAATATATTAATAATATTGGATGGGATTTAAGATTTGCCCATTCTTTGACTTATTTAAATAATAAAAAACAAAGAAGAATTGGAAATAACTCTTTAATGTTTTCAGGGAATATCATGTTGTCAAAAAAATGGAAAATTGGAGGATCATCTGGGTATGACTTTAAAAACAAAGGGTTTACTTATACTCAATTGAGATTTGAAAGAGATCTAGATAGTTGGAAAATGAATTTTAGCTGGGTTCCTTTTAGCGTAAGGGAATCTTGGTATTTTTTCATTGGAATTAAATCTGGATTTTTAAGTGATTTGAAATATGACAAAAGGAAAGAACCAGATAAAAGACTTTAAATATTTAATATGAAAAAAATTATTTTTTTTGTTAGTATATTTATTTTATTAACACAATGCACCCAACATTCAGATATGAAAAAAATTATTAAATCAGATAATGCTCCAAATCCAGTTGGACCTTATAGTCAAGCTGTAATGGTTGATAAAACATTATACATCTCAGGACAAGTAGCAATAAACCCAGAGAATAACGAATTGATCATAGGTTCGATTGAAGCTGAAAGCAAACAAATAATGAAAAATATAAAGTCAATTCTGAATCAAGCAGGATATGATTTTAATAATGTAGTTAGGTCAAAAATTTATTTAACTGACATGAATAACTTTTCAAAAGTTAATAATATATATGGATCATATTTTCAAAAAAATCAAGAACCAGCTAGAACAACTATAGAGGTAAGTGGTTTACCATTGGGTGTAAATGTTGAAATTGATATGATAGCAGTTTCTATTGACTAGAGTTATTTAAATGGTATTTAACTAAACCATCAATAGGTCTTCTTAAAATGTTACCACAATTCATGTTGTTTTTTTTCAAACACTCCTTAAGTTCATCTTGTAAATAAAAACAAATTGACCCTACAAAATGTAATGGGATTTGCTTGCAATCTTGAAACTGCTCTATCTGATTTTTAATAAATAAATTAAAACCTTTTTTAATCAGTTTTTTGGAATAGGGTTTTTCTTTGTTTTCAATTAAAAACCTTGCAAATTTAGCTAAGTATGTATTTGGGTTAGGTTTTTTATATAAGCGATCTTTTATTTCACTGGCCTCAAGGCGAAAAGATCGATAAAACTCTTTTGAAATTGATGTAGGCATTTTTTCAAAAAAATAATCTCTTATTAACTGTCTCCCAAAGTAATTTCCACTAGCATCATCCATTAATATATAGCCAAGTGAAGTAACTTTTTGAATTATGTTTTTTCCATCAAAATATGTACAGTTTGAACCTGTGCCTAAAATTGAAACAATAGATTTTTCTTGATTTCTACATGATGCATAAACAGCAGCATATGTGTCTTCCTTTACAATTATGGATGAATTAATAAATATAGATTCAAATACTTTTTTGATTAACTTTTTTGGAGGTTCGGTTCCACAACCTGCTCCGTAAAAATATAAATGTGAAATCTTTTTACGATTTTGATATAAATCATAATTATTAATTACCCTCTCTTTAATTATATTACTATCTAATACTTGTGGATTTAATCCTAGTGTTTGGGTTTCAAAAAACTTATTGTTATCTGAATCTAAACAAATCCAATCTGTTTTTGTTGATCCACTATCAACTATAAGCTTCATTTAATATTAAGTTTTAATTACAGAAATGATTAGCTAAATCTATAAGTTTATTTGAATATCCTGCCTCATTATCATACCAAGAAATTATTTTATAAAACTTTGAATTTAATTGAATTCCAGCCTTTGCGTCAACAATTGAGGTTCTACTATCTCCTATAAAATCTTGTGAAACAACTAACTCTTCAGTGTAGCCCAAAATACCTTTAAGTTTATTTTCAGAAGCAGATTTAAATGTTTTCATTACTTCATCATAAGATGTTTCTTTAGAGAGTTTAACGGTTAAATCAACAACTGAAACATTTGCTGTTGGAACTCTAAATGCCATACCAGTAATTTTACCTTCCAAACTTGGAATAACTTTAGTTACTGCTTTTGCAGCACCAGTAGATGCTGGTATTATGTTTAAAAGAGAGCTTCTTCCACCTCTATAGTCTTTTTTTGATGGGCCATCAACAGTAAATTGAGTAGCAGTAACTGCATGAACCGTAGTCATTAAAGCTTCCTCAACACCAAAACTATCATTTAAAACCTTTATTGGAGGTGCTAAACAGTTTGTTGTACAACTTGCATTAGATATAATCAAATCATTTTTATCAACTTCATCATGATTTACACCCATTACATACATAGGTGCATCCTTGGAGGGAGCAGAAATAACAACTTTTGGAGCTCCTCCATCAATATGAAGCTGGGCAGTTTCTAAGGTTGTAAAAATTCCAGTACATTCTAGAACAACATCAACTCCCTTAAGGTCCCAAGCAATTTTTTTAGGATCTCTTTCAGATGAAATTTGAATTTTTTTTCCATCAACAATTAAACTGTTATCATCTGATAAAACATCAGCTTTACATTTTCCGTGTACTGAGTCATATTTTAATAAGTATGCTAAATGTTTTATATCTAACAAATCATTAATTGCTACAACTTCTACATCATTTCTATCAATAGCAGCTCTTAAAACCATTCTACCTATTCTACCAAAACCATTAATTCCAATTTTAATTTTTCCCATTTATTATAATTTATGTATTCATTATTTGAGACATTCTCAATAATTCTTTATTAATTTTTGTTTTACCTTTTAATGCTTTATTCAAAGGAGTATATATTATTTTTCCATTGTCTATTCCTACCATTAATCCATTTTTACCTTCTATTAATGCCTCTACAGCTTTGACACCAAGTTGTGTGCCTAAAACTCTATCAAAACATGTTGGTGACCCTCCTCGTTGAATATGTCCAAGGACTGAAACTCTAGTCTCATATTTAGGAAGATTTTCCTCAATTTTTGATGCCAGCTCAAAGACATTCTTTCCTGTTTTATCTCCCTCAGCTACAACAATAATACTCGATGTTTTACCCGATTTTTTACTCTTTTTTAATGAATTAATTAAATTATCAAAAACCATATTGACCTCTGGAATTAAAATTTCCTGAGCTCCAATTGCTAATCCTGAATTTAAAGCTATATAACCTGCATCAGCACCCATAACTTCAACAAGAAATAATCTGTGATGAGATATGGCAGTATCTCTAATTTTATCAATAGCATCCATTACGGTATTTAAAGCAGTATCATAACCTAAGGTATGGCTAGTTCCAAATAAATCATTATCAATAGTTCCAGGTATTCCTATAACAGGAAAATTAAATTCATCTTTTAGTTTTAAGGCTCCTGTGAAAGAACCATCTCCACCAATAATAATTAAACCATCAGCACCCATAGCCTTAAGGTTTTCATACGCTTTTTTTCTTCCCTCTATTGATTTAAATTCTTCGCATCTTGCAGAATATAAGAAGGTGCCACCTCTATTAATAATTCCCCTAACACTTCTAGTATTTAAAACTTTAGTGTCATTTTCAATTAAGCCTGAATATCCTCTTATTATGCCAATACATTTTTTATTATAGTGAGCGCAAGATCTAACAACTGCTCTTATGGAAGAATTCATTCCTGGAGCATCACCACCTGACGTTAATACAGCTATCGTATTCATAATAAGGTGCAAAATTACGTTATATTTTTAAAAAAGTAAGAATCTAAGATTCTAAATCTATCCAAATATTTCCTTTTTTATTGGATTCAACAGCTTTTTCAATAAAATCCATTCCTCTTACTCCTTCGTCAATAGTAGGAAATTCACCTTTCTGAATTTTTTCTTTTCTGATTGCTCGAGCAACTCCACGGTAAATATTGCCCATAGCATCAAAAATACCCTCTGGATGACCAGCAGGAAGCTTTGTTCCATCAAGAGACAACTTAGAATTATAGAAATGACCAGGTTTAAGGACTTGTAATGGCTTATCAGCTGTGTAATAATATAAGTAGTTTGGATTTTCTTGTTCCCATGATAAAGATCCTTTAGAACCATAAATACTAATATTTAAATTGTTTTCCAGACCTGTTGCTATTTGTGTAGATCTGATAGTGCCTTTACAACCATTTTCCATTCTTACCAGAACACTAACATCAATATCTAAAGGATTATCATCATATAAGTTATTTAAGTCAGCTAGGATATTTTTTACTTTCATACCGCAAACTAATTCAAGCATATTAAATGCATGAGTGCCAATATCTGCAAGACAGGAACTTATTCCGCTAACCTCTGGATTTAATCTCCAAGTAGAGTTTCTTTTATCTTTATCATGAATAATGTCATTTATCCATCCTTGAAAATATGTCGAATCTACTCTTTGAATATTACCAATAACATTATCAGAAATCATTTTGGTCATTTGTCTGACCATTGGATAACCAGTATATGTATGTGTAACAGCAAAAACTAAATTTTTTGATTTTTTTATTTCTTTTAATTCTAAAGCTTCTTTTAGAGTTACTGATAATGGTTTTTCACATATAACATGAAAGCCATTCATAAGAAAAGTTTTTGCCATTGGAAAGTGCAAAAAATTAGGGGTTAAGATGCATACGGCTTCAATTTTTACATTTGACTCAAGTTTAGATTCTACTTCAGCCATTTCTTCATAATTATTATAAACCCTTGACAAATCTAATCCTAAATCATTGGCAGTACTTATATTAATTTTAGAATTAGAACTAAAAACACCCCCAACTATTTCATAGCGATCAAACATTACTGCAGCGACCTTATGAAGAACTCCAATGAGTGAGTCGTTACCTCCACCTACAAAACCAAGTTTAATTTTATTGCTAGGCATTTTTATATCTTATTTTTTCTAATTTTTTTCTGTTTAAATACAATATCCCAAAGAATACTACTAATATTAATGGAAAATAGGTAATATTTCCTAGAGTTGCTTTTCCAGCTGCAAGTTCTGCTAAATCTTGTGTCAATCCTGAATCTAATGCATTCTGAGTATTTTCATCAATCCATGATCCTATTACAGGCTGCCATATTCCAGTTGCAAGCATACCAGCTCCACCAACCAATGACATACCCAAAGCACCTGTTTTTGGGAGATATTCTGAAACAAAACCTATCATCGTTGGCCAGAAATAACAAACTCCAAAAGCAAACAATATAGCTACAAAATAAAGTGATTTTCCATCAACAACAGATAAAAGATAAATTGCTAAAGTTGAAACTATTGCAGACATAAAAAGAACTCCAACAGGATTTAATTTATGAACTATAGGGCCAGCAAAGTATCTTCCTACGGCCATAACGCCAGTCACCATAGCTAAAATCAACATTGGACTTGCTCCGGATTTATCTAATAGAGGAGCTAGCCATTGTTGAGTACCCAACTCTGTAACAGCTGTTAATGTCATACACGCGGCAATAAAAACAAACAATGGAGTTAGAGTAGATTTTAAGTTTATCATTGTATCGGTTTCAATATTTTCAGATTTTGGAAATAGTGATTTAAAAAACATATATCCATAAATTAAAGTAGGCAAAATCATAGAAGCTATTTTTATTTGCCATCCCAAAGACATAGTATTTAATAACTCAACAACTAATGAACCAATAACAATTCCACCTGGGAACCAAACATGGAATTTATTTAACATTGTCGTTCTATTGTCTGAGTGCATATCAGCGATTAATGGATTACAAGCAGCCTCAACGGAGCCATTAGCAAATCCAATCAAAAAAGATGATAAAAGAAGTGTGGTAAACCCATCTGCATAAATTGTCATTACAAGACCGATTAAATGAGAAAGAAAAGCTGCAACAAGTAATTTCTTTGGACCAAAATAATTATACAAAAGTCCTCCAAATATTGTAGCAACGGGAAAGCCCCAAAAGGCCATTGCATTAATCCATCCTAGTTGAGTATTGTTCAAACCAAAATCGACACCTAGTTCTGTAAGAATACCAGCTCTAATGGCAAATGTCATTGCAGTTACAGTTAAAGCGATACATGAAGCATTAAATAATGCTTTTTTTGAAATATTTAATTCCATTGTTTTATTTGATTTAGTTGTTATTTCTAAAGATATAAATTATTTCTTTTTTTTCTTCCTGATTTTTTGAATTAACTCAGAAAAGGAATCAAATTCGACATCGTAAGAAATTCCAATACCTTGTGTGTAGCCTATTTCATCTCCAAAAAATTGATACTCATTTTCCTTATTGAATATTCTAGCTTTTAGATTGCCGGTATCATTAAGTAAAAATTCAATTTGAACATCACCTAGAATCACATTCTCTTCAGTTCCACTTACTGGGACTCCAATTTTACCGTTAATCAATATCCTGTCACTGATTTCACTTTGCAATGATAATCCAATTCTATCTCTGTTCAATAAACTTGATGATGAAAACTTGTCTCCTTGAGAAAAATTAATACCAACATTCATTTTATCATCAGGATTTGTAAAAATTTCATCGATTATTCCAGATGCTCGTTGGAAAAGGTTATTTGTAATTGTTTGAGATGAAACAATTGAATTGTTTCCACTTTCAGTAAAAAAACCTTGACTGATAAGAGAAATTGCTTGAGTTTGTTTATTCTCATAATCATTAAGGTAGTATTCAAGCTCAGACTTTATAGATCCTCTAGTATTAGGAAAGGAAATATCAAATTTTGGAGTTTGTAAATTTGAAAGTTCTCCTAAAAGATAAACGTTTACAAAAGTTGGAATTTTTCTGTTAAAAGATGCGTTTTGTATAAGTGCAGCAGGATTAGCTCCGCCAGGAACTTCATATATGGCCTCAGCATTGATTATACCTTTATAGGGGTCTCCATCCCATGTTATATTTGCTCCTTTTTTAATCTCAAAAATCCTTTCTACAAATCCAAAGTTTTTAAAATGATATTTACCAACATTTGTTATAAAATCTCCTTTTATATTAAATTTTCCTGAATAATCAGACTCGAAAATAAAATCACCATTACCTCTTCCAGATATTTTTGACCCACTATTCTCATCAAAAATAATTTCAAGTTCAGCATTATCGTTTAAATTTAAATTAACATTAACCTCCAGGCCTTGATTTATTATGTTCTCTGTTGTATTATCATTAGATGAAAATTTGAGATACGAGAGATTTCCAACTCCATCATCATATTTAATTGGAATTGTAATTTTAGTTTCTTTATTTGTAGATCCTGAAATATTAATGTCTAAATCTTTACCTGGTCCATAAAATTTTGCTGATCCGTTTAAGTATCCTGTGCCATAATAAAAATCATTGTCATCATATGATGTTTTTATGGCTAATAGGTTTTCAGATATAATATTAAAATCTAAAAACCAATCTTTTAATCTATTATGATTGATTTGTCCATTTAAAATACCATGACTATTTTTCAATACATCTTGAATTTTAAATCCTTCCATATAAATAGACATTTCATTGAGCTTAAAAGAAGGATTCTCTGGGAAAGAATATCTAACACCTAGATAAGGCACATCAAAACTTGAGTCATTTGCAGTTAAATATCCTTCAAAATTTGGTTTGTAAAAAGTACCTGTAATATTAAAATTTGAATCAAAATATCCCTCAAAGTTTTGCAATACTTCTTCACCAATTGCTGAGAATGGTTTAATTAGAAAATTATTCGTTTTAACATTCAAATCTATTGGATAATCATTGTCATCAATTTTAAAAAAACCATCTAAATGAAAAGTGTTTAAATTATTTTTAACAATTTTAAATTCAATATCATATTTATCTTTAGATTCAGAACTTATTATATCTAAAAAACCATCACCTAAAACAAATCCATTAGATGAAAAATTTTCTAAAATTATTTTAGACTCACTTGAATATATACCATCATCTTTACTAAGTGATATATTTCCATTAACTAAACCTTCATAAAGAATGTTTTTTGGTCTTGGTAATAGAGATGAAAAACCAACATTCTTAAAAATTGACTCAAAATCAAATTTATCTTCATTATTTAAATATTTAAACTCAATTATTTGATCGTTTGATGTGATTTTAGTGGATTTTAATTCTTTATAATTTTTACTTAATATCAATTTATTTTTATTTGATTGGTTAGATTTATCAAGAATCCATTTATTCTTATTATAATCAAATGAAATATCTAAGAAAGAAAATACAGTTCTATTGTTTTCATCAATTGTATGGTTAAAACTTATTTTATTTGCTCCATTAATTGAATTAAAATTTATTAGAATATTTGTTTTATCATCTTTAAAATCTGAAACTAATTTGACATTATTTCCATTGAATAACTTAGATTTCAATTTATCCAGATTTATAACTCCATATTTATCATTGATTTTTAAATCTATATTTTCTAAGACTATATCTTTAGATTTTAAATATGAACTTGTAAAAAAAACCTCAAAGGATTTATCTTGATTGAAATTTCCTCTCAAAAAAGTGTTTTCGTCAATTGTTATATCACTATTTATTACGCTTGCAATTTTTGGCTTTAAATTTAAATTAAAGCTAAAATCATCAAAAAAACTTTCATCAATTGGATCAAAATTTTCATAATTTGATAAAACATAATTTTTTAATATTTCATTAAACTTTAGAAAATTTAAATCTCCAATAATAATCCCATTAATTGCATCAGGGGAATTAATATTATAAAATCTCTTATTATTATTAATTCTGGATTGAGCTAATAATTCATCAAAACTATATTTGATATCACCAGAATTGTATTTAAAATTCGAAAAAGAAACATCTCCTATTAAGTCTGAAATACTGGTTCCTCTCAATTTTGTTTTTATTTCACCTGACAAGAAATTATTTAAATCATTTGTAATTTTTAAATTACCAATTTTTGCATCAATTATTTGAGTTGAAAAATCAAAATCAATTAATTCATCTGAATAATCAATTAAACCAGTAAAATTCATTATTAAATTATCATCATTTACCTTAAGCTCACCATTAAAAATCTTATCTGAAACATTACCAAAAACAGAAATTTCGTTGTAAACATATTCGTTTATTTCTAATGACTGTATTTTTCCATTAAGTTGTGAATTCAAAAACTCAGGAATAAATCCTTGACCATCAATTGTAAATTCAAAGTTTGATTTACCAAGAAAAGGAAGTGTAATAAAATTTGATAAATTAATGTTATCACCCTTAAAAGTGCCAACATATTTTGCATTATCTATATTATCGAAATCAGAAATATTTAATGCTGAGAATATTTTTCCATTATTATTGAAAAGCTCAAAGTTTGAAATAATATTATCATTTGAATAATTAATAAATCCCTTTAGTGAAAATCTTCCTATTGATTCTAAGGAACTTGGTAATATAGACCCAAAAATATTAGGAAATGTTTTTGATATTTCAAAAGATGAGGAGTTAAACTCTTTAAAATCAAGCTCTATGTTGTTAAAAGATTTAGAAAATGGATCTTTGATGATTATTGAAGTATTTATTTCTGTGTATTCATTTTCTAATTCTAGATTATTTAAAATAATTTCATTTTTATTACCATTAAATTTTGAATTTAAATTAAATGAATTGTCAATAGAACCAGAAATAAAATTTGAAGAAATTATTCTTGAATTTTTAATATCCCCATAATAAATTACGCTATCAAGATTATTAGTTTTTTCAATAAAAACATTAAGATTAATATTTGAGTTTTTATAAACTAAACTTACATCATTTAAATTTAAATTATCTTTTGAAATATTTACATTAGAGTTAATTGAATTAATTTGATCAATTTCATTTAATTTAATATTTGAGTTTTTTAATGAAAAATCAATGTTGTTTTTTGATATAATAAAATCATTAATGTCAAAATTAATATTGTTAGTATTATCAGAATTAATTATCCTAAAGTCATTTAAAAGAAGTGTTTTTATTAATAGTTTATTTTCACTGTTAAGAGAATATGATTTTTCAATTTCATCAAAATCGTTAAAGTTTTCAATAAAGAATGATCCCTTTTGAATAACTATTTTATCAAAATCATATTCATTATTTATTACAGCATTTTGAACACTTGTTGGATTTACTAAAATTTTAGGCGAATAAAAAAGAGTGTCTTTATTATTATTAAAAATTATAACATTATCGAAGGATAAATCTCCTGAAAAATTAAAATCTACATCATCTAACTTAACCGAGTAGTTAGAGTTTTTAGAAAACTGATTGGAAATAATATTCTGAATATTATTTTCCAAATAAGAAAGTGTTGATAAAACAATAATTATAAATAGAAATAAAAAGATTATTAATTTCTTTCTGGAAAAAATATTTTTGATAATAGATAGCATTATATTTACAAAAACAAAGATTGTGCCCGTAACAATTTTAGGAATAGAATCATCTTGTGATGAAACTTCTGCAGCTATAATTTCTGATAAAAAAATATTATCAAATGTTATTGCAAACCAGGAGGTTCATAAAAAATATGGAGGGGTTGTGCCTGAATTAGCATCAAGAGCCCACCAAAAAAATATAATTCCCGTCGTTAATCAAGCACTTTCAAAAGCAAATATCGCAAAAAATAAGATAGATGCCATAGCATACACTAGAGGTCCTGGTTTACTTGGCTCTCTTTTAGTAGGTTCCTCTTTTGCTAAATCACTTTCAATGTCACTTAAAATTCCATTAATTGAAGTAAATCACATGCAAGCACATTTATTATGTCATTTTATCGAAGACAACTGCGATAAAAAAACAAATTTTCCATTTATAGGCGTAAATATATCAGGTGGACATACACAAATTATATTATGTAAAGATTATTTTAATATGGATCTAATCGGAGAAACTTTAGATGATTCAATTGGCGAAGCATTTGATAAATGTGGTAAAATAATGGGTCTAGAATATCCAGCTGGTCCGCTAATAGATAAAAATTCTTTAATGGGTGATCCAAATAAGTTCAAATTTACTGTTCCTAAAGTTGAAGGATTAGATTTTAGTTTTAGTGGTTTAAAAACAAATTTTAAAAGATGTGTTGAAAAAGGCATTAAAGCAAAAGAAAGCTTTTTAAAAGAAGAATTAAATAACCTATGCTCATCAATACAATCAACAATTGTTAAGATACTCTCTATTAAAATTGAGGCTGCTGTTAATAAAACTGGTATTAAAAATATAGTATTTGGAGGTGGAGTTTCAGCAAATTCAGGAATAAGAAATTATTTTAACAAAAATAAAAACTTAAATGTTTTTTTTCCTAAAAGAGAATATACTACAGATAATGCTGCTATGATTGCCATGGTTGGGTATTTAAAATTTAAGAATAATAAATTTTCAAACCTAGATGTTGTTTCAAAAGCTAGATACAAGATTTAATGGAATTATTTTATAATAAACATATTGATTCTCAGACTAAAGAGTTTATACTTGAAAAGGAGGAAAATAATCACATAATTAAGGTTTTAAGAAAAAAACAAGGCGATATAATTGAATTTACAAATGGAAATAATATTAGCTTTAAAACTAAGATTATAACAATTGCTAAAAAAAGTTCAACTTTTAAAATAATATCTAGAAAAAAAATTAATCCTCCACCCCACTTACACATAGGTATTTCTATTTTAAAATCTCCATCTAGATTTGAAGTATTTCTTGAAAAGGCAGTTGAAATTGGAGTCTCAGAAATTACACCTATTATTTGTGAAAGGACATATAAAAAAACAATTAATTCAAAAAGACTTAATAAAATTTTAATATCCGCTTTAAAACAATCATTTAAATATAATTTACCAAAACTTAATAACCCAATTGACTTTAAAAATTTCATTAAATTAAAAAATGAAAAAAACAAATTAATTGCTACTTGTGAGGAATATAATAAAAGTCATCTTTCAAATGAATATAATATTAAAATGAAAAATTTAATATTGATAGGTCCTGAGGGAGATTTTAGTAAAAAAGAATTAGATGAATCAAAAAATTCTGGATTTAAGTTTGTTAGCCTTGGCGATACAAGATTAAGAGCCGAAACAGCTGGTATAATGGCCTGTGCTATTTTTTCATTTATTAAGTAATATATTTGTTAAATGATTAAAGGAAGTTTATCTAATTCAATAACGAAGTCTATATTTTATTTAATATCTACTATCCTTATTTGCTATCTTATAATTAAACTTAAAATAATCGTTGGTTATTTATTAATTGCTTCAATTTTAACATTATTGTCAAGACCAATTGTTAAATTTCTTTGTGATAAACTTAAATTTAGAATCACTATAGCAAGCATTTTTGCAATTATTCTGATTTTAATTATAATTTCTGGGATTATTTCTCTTTTAATTCCTTTAGTTCTAGAACAAGGAAAGAATCTTTCTCTACTCAACGTTAATGCTTTTCAAGAAAGAGCCAACACACTTTATTCAGAGTTTGGTATTTATCTTAATAAATATAATATAAGCATTAGTGATAGTATTTTTGACATTCAAGGATTTACAAAAAATAGTGTTGAAGCCATACCAGCACTTCTTAATTCAATTGGATCAGTTTTAGGTTCATTAACTATTGGAATTCTTTCTGTTTTATTCATTACCTTTTTTTTGTTAAAAGACGGTATTTATTTTGAAAAAATATTTGTTCTTTTATTTCCTTCCAAAATGAAAAAGAGAATAGAAAATTCACTTTTACAGATAAAATCTCTTCTTTCTCGTTATTTCTTAGGTCTTATTTTTCAAATAAGTATTTTATTTTTTCTCTACACAATAATTCTTTTAATATTTGGAGTTAAAGATGCTGTTGTGATTGCATTTTTATGTGCACTTTTAAATTTAATTCCCTATATAGGTCCTTTAATTGGTATTATTCTAATGAGTTTTTTAACAATGACAAGCTATTTAGGAGAAGATTTTAGTAGTGTTATTATTCCTAAAACTATATATGTAATCATAGGATACATTATTGCTCAACTTGTAGATAATTTATTAAGTCAACCTTTTATATTTTCAAATTCAGTTAAATCACATCCTCTTGAAATTTTTCTTGTAATATTAACGGGAGGGATATTATTTGGAGTTGGAGGAATGATTCTAGCTATCCCATCTTACACAGTAATTAAGGTGTTTCTTAAAGTTTTTTTTAGTGAAAATAAGCTCGTAAAGAAACTTACAAAAAACCTTTAGTTTATTTTTTTACATATTAAATTAAAACTTAAATTTGGATTCCAATTTGGAGAGGTGCCAGAGTGGTAATGGAGCAGATTGCTAATCTGTCGACGGGAAACTGTCGCCGGGGTTCGAATCCCCGTCTCTCCGCAAAGTAAAACCCTAAATACTTAATAAATAAGTTATTAGGGTTTTATAATTTAATATCATATTTTTTGAGTACAGATATTTCTGTTACTGGTATCTAAAAAACATTACATTTGCGCAAAATTATAGTAGATGAACTCTATTAGAAATATTGCAATTATTGCTCATGTTGACCACGGGAAAACTACACTGGTTGATAAAATATTACATCATTGCAAATTATTTCGAGATAATAAAGAAATAGGTGAGTTAATATTAGATAACAATGATTTAGAAAAAGAAAGAGGAATTACAATACTTTCTAAAAATGTTTCTGTTCAATATAAAGGAGTTAAAATAAATATTATAGACACACCTGGTCATGCTGATTTTGGAGGAGAAGTTGAAAGAGTCTTAAATATGGCTGATGGAGTACTACTATTGGTTGATGCATTTGAAGGTCCAATGCCACAAACAAGATTTGTATTACAAAAGGCTCTCGATCTAAAATTAAAACCATTAGTAGTAGTAAATAAAGTTGATAAAGAAAACTGTAAGCCTGATGAAGTTTATGAGTCTGTATTTGATTTAATGTTTGAACTAGATGCTGAAGAATGGCAATTAGATTTTCCTGTTATCTATGGTTCAGCAAAAAACAATTGGATGTCAGAAGATTGGACAAATCAAACAGATAACATTGAACCACTTTTAGATTCTGTAATTAAGTATATTCCAAAACCTAAAGTTTTAGATGGAACACCACAAATGCTTATAACTTCCTTAGATTACTCCTCATTCACAGGAAGGGTTGCTATTGGAAGATTACAAAGAGGTGTTTTAAACCAGGGTGATAATATTAGTTTAGTTAAAAGAGATGGATCAATTATAAAATCAAAAATTAAAGAGTTAAATGTTTTTGATGGATTAGGCAAATCAAAAGTTAATAATGTTAATTCTGGAGATATCTGTGCAGTTGTTGGACTAGAAAATTTTGAAATTGGAGATACGATCGCTGATTTTGACAATCCAGAAGCATTACCAACAATAAATATTGATGAACCAACAATGAGTATGCTATTTACAATTAATGATTCTCCATTTTTTGGAAAAGAAGGTAAATATGTTACATCAAGACACATCAAGGAAAGACTAGAAAAAGAATTAGAAAAGAATCTAGCAATGAATCTTGAAGAAACTGGATCTGCCGATAAATTTTTAGTTTTTGGAAGAGGTGTTCTCCATTTATCTGTACTTATTGAAACTATGAGAAGAGAAGGCTACGAATTACAAATTGGTCAACCACAGGTAATAATTAAAGAAATTAATGGTGTAAAATCTGAACCTGTTGAAGAATTGATAATTGATTTACCAGAGCATGTTTCAGGCAAAGCAATTGAAATGGTTGCAGTCAGAAAAGGAGAAATGATAAGTATGGATGCAAAAGGTTCAAGAATGGTATGCAAGTTTATTATACCATCAAGAGGAATTATTGGATTAAGAAATTTACTAATTACTGCCTCCTCTGGAGAGGCAATTATGAATCATAGATTTATAGAATTTCAACCTTTTAAAGGTGATATGCCAAAAAGAATAAATGGTTCATTGATTTCAATGGAACAAGGAATAGCCATACCCTATTCACTAGATAAACTAAAGGATAGAGGTAGATTTTTTATCTTTCCAGGAGATGCCATATATACAGGTCAGGTAATTGGTGAGAATAATCGAGCAGATGATATCGTAGTAAATATTACCAAAACAAAGAAACTATCAAACGTAAGAGCTGCTGGTACTGATGATAAGGTTAAATTAGCTCCTCCAATACAATTTGGATTAGAGGAAGCATTAGAATATATCCAAAAAGATGAATATGTTGAGGTTACCCCAGAAACCATAAGACTAAGAAAAATTTATCTTGATGAAAACAAAAGAAAAAGAGAAGGTAAAAATTAAAGTATAAAAATAGCTAACCAATAATTTTTATCTTTAATTATGTTTTCAATTAAAATTGACGAAACCTTAATAAAAGATGTTACTGAAATTAATATTGATTTAGTATTTCCTCATGAAAAGGTGATTGTAAATAAAAAAGAAATTTTAAAAAACAATTTAAAATACAAAGATGAATATGTCATTATTTCATCAATTATAATATGTATGGAAACTCATATGATAATTGATGGTCATCACAGATACTTTGCCCTAAAGGAATTAGGAATTGAAAAAATACCAGTTACACTTATTAATTATTTTTCAGAAAAAATAAAAACTGATGATAACAATTCATTTTCAAAAAATGAAATTATAGAAAACGCAAAAAAAGGTA
>Ga0209036_1000095_pt1 | contig 32714 bp, 21 predicted proteins | sample MarorgKNORR_S2LV_3_FD_188222 | JGI IMG/M metagenome (GOLD analysis project Ga0209036, IMG submission 188222) | Marine microbial communities from the Southern Atlantic Ocean, analyzing organic carbon cycling - DCM_A/KNORR_S2/LV (SPAdes) (version 2) | ecosystem: Environmental > Aquatic > Marine >... | reverse complement strand
CCCTCTCCCTAGAGGGAGAGGGCAGGGTGAGGGTGGAAGCGGCGAGTCTAAAATGGTGTTCACCCTCATCCGGCCTTCGGCCACCTTCTCCCTCATAGGGAGAAGGAATTTGGGAGTGCGCGTGGATCGGGAGCGTTTGTGTTCTATTGAAGTTTGAAAACTCTCTCGTTTGGCCAAGCGGTTAGTTTTTCTCGGCGGCTTTTTTGGCTCGTTGTTCGGCGAAGAATTCGCGCAGGACGGTGGCGCATTGTTGTTCGCCGACGCCTGCGGTGATGGTGCAGTGGTGGTTGAGGCCCTCGTGCTGGAGCAGGTTCATCGCGCCGCCGGCTGCGCCGCCCTTGGGGTCGGGTGCGCCGTAGACGACGCGGTCGAGTCGGCAGTGGACGATGGCTCCGGCGCACATGGGGCACGGTTCCTTGGTGACGTAGAGGGTGCAGCCTGTGAGGCGCCAGTTGCCGAACGCCTCCTCGGCGGCGGTGATGGCGAGCATCTCGGCGTGGGCGGTGGCATCGTTTAGCATCTCCACCTGATTGAAGCCGCGGGAGAGGATGCGGCCTTCGTGGACGATCACTGCGCCGATGGGCACTTCCTCGGCATCCCACGCTTTCATGGCCTGGCGCAGGGCTTCGCCCATGAAGTAGTCGTCGCTGCTCAGGTCGATAATGGGTTCGTCACTCATGTTGGGTTGCGGTGGCGGGGCGGGATTCCTCGAGTGTCCACTCAAACGCATCGCCCTCGATGCAATGAAAGTGGCCGGAGAAAAAACCGCCGCGGTGTTTTTGGAAAAGCGGCCAGATTTGTTCGCGGTCGGTTCGGGGGATGTCGAGTTGTCCGATTTCGTTCGCGGTGAAAAATTGAAACTCACCCTCTTCGCACGGGGCGGGGATGTGCTTCAGGCGGGGCATGATTTCAAACAGGAAAATGTACCAGTGCGTGTTGCCCTCGTAGCCATCCTCGCTGATGAGCCCGGTGAGGTGCAGGTCGCTGGTTGTGATTTCCAGTCCGGCTTCCTCCTGTGCCTCGCGGCAGGCGCACGCGTAGGGGGACTCGCCCTGTGCGACCTCGACCTTGCCGCCGGGCGGTACCCAACGTCCAAGATTTGGCGGTTGGTGGCGCTTGAGCAGGAGGAGCCGGTCGTCTGGGTCGAAGCAGTAGAGCAGCGTGGCCAGTTTGTGTGGCAGCGACATCGCGCGTACTGTGCCGGTTGCCGTGGCGACTGGCAAGGGGCGGCCGGATTCCGGGATGGACTTCCGGCGGTGGGCGTTGTTGACTAACCCGCCTTTTGCGCGATCGCGCAGATTCATGTCCCAAAGGAAGAAAGACCGGGTCACCCGACCCCGCAAAACCAAGCCGGCGCCGAAGCCGATCAAGCCGGATTTGATGCCGCAGTGGCTGAAGACCGACCAGGCGTTGGCGGCGGGGGAGCGTTTTTTCCGGCCGGTCGACTGGCTGGCGTTTGCGATCACTACGTTGATTGCGCTCTTTGGGTATTGCCTGACGATTTCGCCAGACTTGACGCTGGAGGACAGCGGCGAGCTGGCGGTGGCCTCGATGTACGCCGGTGTGCCGCATCCGCCGGGGTACCCGGTCTGGACGCTGTACACGTGGCTGTTCACCGAGCTGGTGCCGATCTCGAACATCGCGTTTCGCGTGGCGTTGTCGTCGGCCGTGGCGGCGGCGCTTTCGAGCGGCCTGCTGGCGTTGCTGACGAGTCGGGCCTCGTCGCGGATCGTCGAGAGTATCAGTTGGTTCGGCGGCATGGAAGAGCACTTGGCCAAGAGCTTGGCCGTGGTGAGCGGCTGCGTGGCCGGGTTGATGCTGGCGTTCAGCGGTTTCATGTGGAGCCAGGCGGTAATCGTGGAGGTGTACACGTTGAGCGTGCTGTCGTTGATGGGTGTGCTGTGCTGCCTGTACCGCTGGACGCAGGACACCTCACGGATGCGTTACCTGTACTGGTCGTTTTTCTGGTTTGGCATCTGTCTGTGCAATCACCAGACACTGATCGTGGCGGCGATGGGGATCGAGACGGCGATCCTGTTTGCGCACCCTCGACTTGGGCGGAATTTCTTCACCGTCAACTCGATCGTGTATCTGGTGATTCTTGTGCTGATGATCACCGATTCGATCAGCCTTTTTGCCAACAATGTCCCGATGCAGATCATGTTTCATCTGCTTGGGCTGAGTTTCCTGCTGGTGTCCGGTTTTCTCTGGATGGTCACGGTGGTGAAGGCGGGCGAGGGTATAACGCCGGATTGGCGAGAAGAGTTGCGAGACGGTGTGAAGGTAGTGTGGAGCGGGTTGGCTTATGCGGGGGGCGCGGCGTTTTACCTGTACATGCCGCTGGCCTCGATGACAAATCCGCCGCTCAATTGGGGCTACCCGCGAACGTGGGACGGTTTTCTGCACGCCTTCAGCCGCGGGCAATACGCGCAGACCAATCCGACGACTTCGTTCGAAAAGTTCATCGACCAGATTTTCATGTATTGGGAGGGGGCATTTGACGAGTTCAATGCATCGTTCCTTCTGCTGTTTGCGCTTTTGCCGATTTGCTTCATTTACTGGATGCGAAACCGCGAGCGCGGGTGGATGATCGGAACGTTCTCAATCTACCTTTGTTTGGCGGTGCTGCTCATGATCCTGCTCAACCCAAACAACGACAAACATGGGCAGGACATGACACGGGTGTTTTTTGCGGCGTCGCACGTGATGTTGGCGATGTGGATTGGTTTTGGCGTGTCGTTGTTCGTTGCACTGGTCGCCAAGCGATTTGAATTATTTTGGGATCGGCTCCTCGCGTTGACGGTGATGGCAGCTGGAGTTGCGCTGGCAGATTGGGCGACCAAGCTGGCCGAGACGCAGTTTTTCCTCGATCACTGGACGCGTGGGTTTGCCTTTTGCCTCTTGGTGTTTCTCGGGGCGTTGATACTTGTGCACAGGCCAAGGCGCGGCTCGGAAAAAGCCGAGGCGCCTCCAATTCGCATCGTGTTGATCGTACTGGCGCTGATGCCGATCTGGTCGGGGTTGGCACACTGGCAGAAGAGCGAGCAGCGCGGCCACCTGTTTGGCTACTGGTACGGCCACGACATGTTTACGCCACCGGGCACGGAGGATGACGGTAGCCCGATCTACCCGGAGATGTCGGAGAACGCGATTCTGTTCGGCGGCACTGATCCCGGGCGGTTCAATCCCACGTACATGATTTTTGCCGAGAGCTTCACCCCGCCGGGGAAGAAACCGAGGGATCCGAAATTTGACCGACGCGACGTTGCGTTGATCACGCAGAATGCGCTCGCGGACTACACCTATCTCGACACCGTCCGCGCTCATTACCAGCGCAGCGCGCAGGACGACTGGCAGCAGAACGACAAGACGCATCTTCCGTTTGCCTCCGGTGCAAGGAGCAAGTTGATTGGTCCGGAAGCTTCCACGGGAATATCCGGTGCCATTGATCGCTGGATGGTTGGTATGGGTTCAGACTGGGAGGTGGATCGCCGAACTTGGGAGTCGTATTTTGAGGAGGAACACATTCTGAAACCGGGCGACTTGGCCAAGCGCATGACCGCACAGCCAGACGCGGCCGCCGGGTTTATTGCATCCAAGCTGCCAGCGGAAACGCTCGCGGCGCTGAAGGGCGGTTCCGAGGATGCCATTCGCGAGAGCTTGGCCAAGGGCTTCGACGTGCTGCTCGATGGCGGGCCGCTCTGGGATGATTCGGTGTTCAAGGCAGTCGAGTTTTCCTCGACCACGGTTGCCCTGCAAAAGCAGGTTGATGCGCTTCAGGAGAAGATCAGCGCGCTTGGCCAAGCGGAGCCGGATCGGGTGGAGGACAACGGGCTTTTCGTGCGCTGGAAACACGCCCGAGTGCGGCTCAACCGCCGTGTGCTCGACGAGGTGTTCGCCGGGTTGATTCAGCCGGGCAAGGCCGGGTTGTATCCGGATCTTGAGCTGAATTCGCCGACACAGACCGAGGCGGAAATCGCCTTTGCCCAGTACGTGCACGAGGCCGATGCGAGGGAGCAAGCCGGCCAACTCAAGCCGGGAGAGATTGTTCATCGCGACCCCAAGAACGGACGGGTACAGGTTGCCGGTCAAATCTCGGTGATGGAGATCAATGCCAAGCTGGCGAAGCTGCTTTTCGACAAAAATCCGGATCGGGATTTTTTCATCGAAGTCAGTTATCCACTGGAATGGATGTACCCGCATCTCACGCCGTACGGGATCATTCTCAAGCTGAACCGCGAGGAGGTGCCGGAGATCACCGACGAAATGATGCACAAGGATCGGCGGTTCTGGGCGAAGTACCAGTCGCGCCTGACCGGCGACTGGATCACGGACGAGACCAGTATTCGCGAGATTGGCCTGTGGGCGGTCAAGACCTATAAGCGATGGGAACTTGACGGCTACACCGGAGACAGGGCGTTCGTGCGGGATGAGGCGGCGCAGAAGGCATTCAGCAAACTGCGCGGCTCGATTGCCGACATGTACCGGTGGCGTATTGCAAACTACAAGCTGGCGATTACCCAGGAACAGGACTCAGCCAAGCGTGCGAAATTGATGCTCAAGGAAAAACGCATGACCCGCGAGTACCTCTTTGCGCTCAAGCAGTCGTGGGCGTTTAGTCCTTACAACCCGGAGGTGTTGATGCATCTCGCGCAACAAATGCTGATGATGGGCAACGAGCAGTTCCAACAAGGCGACAAAAAGGCCGCGGCAGCCCGGCGCGATGACTTGTTTTACTTGATCCACACCTTCCAGCAGTTCGACCCAGAGAGCACTATGAACAGGAGCTTGATTCAGGGGTTGCTGCAGTTCATCACTGCCACAAAATTGTTCGATATTCAGGACGCGCTATTCCGTCAGTTTATCTTGGATCTACTGGAGGAGTTGAACTCGGGTGGGGACGATGTCAACCCGTTGATGCTCGAGTGGTACAATGCGTTGAAACGGGGAGAGACGGCATCGTTCACACCGACCGCGACTCCGAAGCAGTCCGGCGGGCTTGGTCTCAGCAGCCAGGAGATTCAACAGATTCAGCAGCAACTGCTCGCACTGCAGCAAAGGCACACGGCCAACCCCAGCGATCCCCAGGTCACGCTCGAGTTGGCAACGATTTATCTTCGCCTGAAACAGGACGATGCCGCATTGAAATTGATCGATGCGCTGGTCAAGCAACCGACCCTCGACATCGGCACCCGCTTCACTGTGGCCTCGGTGTATCGTTCGCTTGGCCAAGCGGCCAAGGCGGATGAGCAAAACCGGCTGGCTGGCGATGCGCTGAAAAAACTCGAGACGGACGTGACCGCCAAGCCGGGTGACTTTGATCAGGCGTTGCGACTGGCCTCGACGCACGTGTTGATGGGCCAAAACCAAAAGGGGGTGGACGTGCTCATCAAGAGCATCGCTCAGCCGGAGGTCAACATGACCAACCTGTTGCTGGCAGCCGAATTTTTCAATCGGATCGGGGATTCAAAAAATCTCGAGGCAGCGCTGGTGAAACTCACCGAAAAGGTGCCGGATAGCCCCGAGGGCTGGTTCGATCTCGCCGGTGTGCAGGCGTCGAACGGGTCGCGCGCGCAGGAGGCGTGGGTCACGCTGGCCAAGGCGTTGGCACTCGACAAACAGCGCCGGGCCACCAACGCAACGGCGGACAATCTCTACGAGCGGGTGCAGGGCGATCCGCGTTTCACGGACGTGAGGCGCCTGCCGGAATTCAAGGCGTGGCAGCCGTAGCGCTTGGTCAAGCACGCTCAGGCTGTTTTTTCGAAAAAGTCCGGGACGGCCGCCTTGGTCAGGGCCTCGGCGCCGGCGAGAATTTCACCGGGTGAATCGCAGTTGAGCGCGAACTCGGCCAGTTCCCTTGCCTTGGCCATCTCGATGCTGCGGATCAGCATTTTCACTCGTGGCACCAATGACGGCACGACACTCAACTCCGTAACGCCAAGGCCGATCAACAACGGTACCATGGCCAGTTCCCCGGCCATCTCACCGCAGACGCCGGTCCATATTTTCTGCGCTTGGCCGGCGTCGACCGTGGCCTTGATCAGACGCAGGATTCCCGGATGCGTGGGCTCGTAGAGGTGGGCGATTTTTTCGTTCAACCGATCCACCGCCAGCGAGTACTGGATGAGATCGTTTGTGCCGATACTGAAAAACTGGACGCACCTGGCCAGGCTGTCGGCGATCATCGCGGCCGAGGGCGTTTCGATCATCACCCCGATCTCGAGATTCTCCGCGAATTCAACTCCCTCGGCCCGTAGTTGGTCACGGCACTCGTCGAGCAACACATTAGCGGCGTCCAGTTCGTCCATCCCGGACACCATGGGATACATGATCTTCAGGTCGCCAAAGGCACTGGCGCGAAGGATGGCGCGGAGTTGCGTGCGGAACAGGTCCTTCTCCTCGAGGCAAAGCCGAATCGCGCGCCAGCCAAGGAACGGATTCATCTCCGCGGCAACGTTGACGTGGGAAAGCAGCTTGTCGCCGCCGAGGTCTAGTGTGCGGATAATCACCGGCTCGGGTGCGAGGGATTCCGTGACTTTCTTGTAGGCCTGAAACTGTTCCTCCTCGTTGGGCAAATCTGAACGGTTGATGAAAAGAAATTCGGTCCGGAACAGCCCGACCCCGGTCGCGCCGCTTTTGCGGACAGCCTCGACATCTCCGGCGCGCTCGATGTTTGCCGAGAGGATGATGGTGTGGCCATCGAGAGTCTTCGCCGGTTCGGTTCGGATTTCGTCGAGGCTTTCCTCGATCGAGGATTGCCGTTCCACCAATTGGCCGTACTCAAAGAGCGTCTGCTCCGAGGGCGAGATGATGACGAAGCCGTTGAATCCATCGAGCAACACCGTCTGGCCGGGTTTCAACTCCTCGATCGCCTCGCCCAGCCCGAGCACGGCCGGTATTTGCAGCGACCGCGCGAGGATGGCTGTATGGGAGGTGCGGCTGCCGACCTCGGTGACGAAGCCCAGCACCTTGGCCGGATCAAGCTGTGCTGTGTCGGACGGGGTGAGATCGTTGGCGACCACGATGCACGGCTCGGTTAGGTCGCTCACTCCGGCCCGTTGCGGTTGGCCCATGAGATTGCCGAGGACACGCTGGGTGACATCGCGAATGTCGGCCGCACGCTCGCTCAGGTACGAGTCGTCCACAGCACTCAGTGCCTCGGCATATTTTTCCGAGGCGGTGTAAAAGGCATACTCAGGCGTGTGATGTTCATCCCGGATCTGCCGGCCGACTTCCTCCATGAGGGCGGGATCCTCGAGCACGAGCAGGTGAGCGTCGAAAATCTGGGATTCCTTGGCACCGAATTCGTCGCGCAGTCGTTCCTGCACAGCGGTGAGTTGCTTGCGGGTTTCAGCCAGCGCGGTCTGGAACCGGGCCTCCTCTCCAGCCTGATCGTCGGTCTCGAAGCCGGCCTTGGCAGGCACGATGCGGCTGCGGTTCAGGACCACGACACGGCCCTGCGACACCCCCTGGGAAACGGGAATGCCGCGCAGCATTTCTTCGCCTGTTTTGCGCCTGTCTGGCACGAGCGGGAGAGTAAACGAGCCCTGAACCGGGGGAAAGAACTAAGAAAATACGAAAAAAAGCCCGTTTTTCAGGCATTACAGGGCTTGTTCCGGCCTAGTTTTCGGGGAGAATGGCCTCGGGATTATTCCTTGTTCCATGTCGGAAATCACCCAAACCAAGTCGATCACCCTCCGCGAAGGAGCCAAGCGCTTGGCCAAGCGCTTGGCCAAGGCGGGGTATCAGGCGTTCTGGGTGGGCGGCTGCGTGCGCGATGCCCAGCTTGGCCAGTCGCCGAAGGACTACGACATTGCCACCGATGCCAAGCCGGACGACATCGAGCGGTTGTTCCGCAAAACCATCCCGGTGGGCAAACATTTCGGGGTGATGATGGTGCTGGAGGACGGGCACGAATATCAGGTGGCCACCTTCCGCGCCGAGGCCGATTATACCGATGGACGGCGGCCCGGCAGCGTGCGCTTCACCGACGCCCGGGAGGATGCCCTGCGCCGCGACTTCACGGTGAACGGTTTGTTTTTCGACCCGATCGTGAAGGAGTTGCACGACTGGGTCGGGGGGCAGGCGGATCTTGAGGCCAGACGCATCCGGACGATCGGTGATCCGGCGGAGCGGTTCGGCGAGGACCGGTTGAGGATGCTGCGTGCCGTGCGCTTTGCCGCGCAGCTTGGTTTTGAAATTGAACCGGCCACGTTCGCCGCTGTGCGCGAACACGCGCCGTCCGTCACGGAGGTTAGCGCGGAGCGGATTCGCGATGAGCTGCTGAAAATCTTTCGCCCATCGCATGCCGCCGCTGGACTGGATTTGCTGCGGGAGAGCGGCCTGCTGGGCGAGGTGCTGCCGGAGTTGGCGGCGACAATTGGCTGCGAACAACCGCCGGAGTTTCATCCGGAGGGGGATGTGTACACGCATATTCGGCTCATGCTCAGTCAATTGCCGGAGGACGCGGACACCGGCCTGATTTGGTCCGTGCTCATGCACGACATCGCCAAGCCGGTCACGGCCAGCCGCGATGACGACGGCTGCATTCGTTTTTTTGGCCATGAAAAAACCGGGACGGACATGGCGCGAGCCATCCTCAACCGGCTGCGATTTCCCAATGCGGAGATCGATACCGTGACCAGCTGCGTCCGTTACCACATGCAGCTGAAGGACGCCCGTGAGATGAGGACGGCCACGTTGCGGAAGTTGTTCCTGCGATCTGTGTTCGCCACCGAGCTGGAACTGCATCGGCTCGACTGCCTGTCCTCCTCCGGGCGGCTGGATAATTTTGAATTCCTGCAGGCAAAGTTTGAAGCGTTTCAAAATCAACCGGAGCTGCAGGAGTCGCTGCTAGACGGCAGCGACCTGATTGCGCTTGGCCAAGCGCCCGGCCCGGGGTTAGGGGCGTTGTTGAAGGAGGCGCGTGAACGACAACTGGAGGGCGAACTCACCACGCGCGACCAGGCGCTTGGTTGGCTTGAGTCCAAGGTTCGCGCCGTCACCGAGTAGAGGCTAATTATCTTCCGGGAGTTTAGCCTCGATGCGCGCGAGGATGTCGCGAATCTCGACCAGCACATCGTTAGAAGGCGCGGCCACGGCCGCCGGTTGGTTGGCGGCGGAGGCCTGTTGATCCCGATGCTGAAGCACAACGTCCCTGAACTTTTCGGCATTGGCCACGCCGGTCAGCGGGAACGGGGTGGAGCCGGCAGTTTCGATCGAGATTTTGCTGATGCCGAGCGAATCCAAAAACGGGCCACCCATGATCGAGAGGTCGGTGATCTTGTCCAGCGGGATGTTCTGCTGTTTTTTGAAAAGCAGGCCGCTGCGGATATTGATCGAGCGATCGGTCAAAACGCAGGACAGGTGGTCAAACTGTTTTTGGTGGAAGAAATAGCCGACCAGCAACCAGACCGGGATTAACGGGATCAGGATGACGGTACTGAGCATCAAGCCAAGCGCCTGAAGCCACCAATATATGATGACTTTTTTGTCGAACTCCGCTTGGCCGATTTGGCCTTGGGCTGTGTATCCGTCAGACATGACAAATTGAATACGTTCGGCCAAGCGCTCAAGTTACGATCGGCTTTTTCCAGATCGGTACCCGCAGTTTCATCTGATCGATGAGGTACTGGCATGCGTCAAACGCTTCCGCGCGATGAGCGGCGACTACCTCGACCCAGAGCGACGACTCATTTACCTGCACGATACCCGTGCGGTGAACCAAGCGAATTGACTCGATCGGCAAGCGCTGTTCGATCTCAGTGAAGATTAACTCGAACTGCCGCTTGGTCATGTCATCGAACGATTCGTAGTCGATGCTGGTGATAGCTGCTTCGTCTTCGCGACCCCGCACCACGCCGGAAAACGTCACCACTGCGCCCATGTCATCGCTGATCGATCTCGCCTTGGCCAAGGCTGCTTCGTCGATGGGATCGGGGGAGAGGGTCAATGCAGTTTTCATCAGCCACCTTGTACGGGAGGAAAGAGCGAAACCTCATCGCTGTCACTCAAAACAAAATCGTCATCCTGATAATCCACACCGACCGCCTTGAGCGTGCTTTTCCGGGCATCAGCCAGCTTTGGGAATTGCTTGCAAAGCAGATCATGCAACTGCCCAAGCGTGCTGCCGGCTTCGGCTTCAATCGCAGTCTCTCGGCAACCCGTGACATCCGCAAAGTACGACCAAAAACGAACATTTAGTTTCATGTGGGGCTTTGATTGCATCACTGAAAACTGCTCACCGTTCACTACTCACATTCAACACTCCGATGAACGGGAGGTTTCGGTGTTGCTCGGCGTGGTCGAGACCGTAGCCGATGACGAATTCGTTGGGAATCTCAAAGCCGACGTAGTCTGCTGGGATGTCGTACTCGCGCCGGGCTTTTTTGGAGAGCAAAACACAGGTGTTAATTTTCCGGGGTTGCATGGACTCCAGTTTACTGATCACCGCGCGGAGGGTTTTGCCGGTGTCGAGGATGTCATCGACGAGCAGTACATCGCGGTCGCGGACGTCGAGCCGGAGTTCCTTGGTGAACACCAACTCGGTGGACTCGGTGCCGTCGCGATAACTGGAGACGCCGATGAAGTCGAGCCGCATTGGCAGATCGATTTTACGGACGAGATCGGCCAGGAACATGAGGGTGCCGGTGAGCAACCCGACGACGACGAGGTCGCTGCCCCTGAAATCCTCCTGAATCTGCTCCGCCAATCCGGCGACGCGTTCCCGGATTTCCTCTTCGGAAACCAGCTCGCGGGCGATGGCATCGCTTGGATTCAACGTGTGAGCGGTTTAAATGTGGCGCGAGTCGTCCTCGTTCTTCTCGGTGTAGCCGCTTTCCTGTCGCTGGAAGTTGACCTCGTTTTTCTTCATGTAGGCTTCGAAGACATCGTCGGCACTCATGCCAAGCGTCTGCGCCAGGCTGATGAGGAAGTGGAACAGGTCGACCACCTCGACGCGGGCATTTTGTTCGTCGAGCTTTTGATATTTGGCCCACCATTTCCACGGCACACTGTCGGTGAGTTCAGCCAGTTCCTGTGACATGGCGCGGCAGTAATTGAGCACCCACTCGGTTTTCTGTTCGTCGTCGAATTTGTCAGTGCACACGCCGATCCGTTCGTTCAGCGCCTTTTGCATCCGAAAAAGTTCCCGTAGTTGATCCGGTTGATCCATGCACCGAATGTCCGCGCTTGGCCGCTGCGGAATCAAGGTTTTTTGAACGAGAGCGCAAATTCCCCTGTGATCCTGGGGATTTGTCTTGAAGAAAAGGACGTTCAAACAGACCCTGTTCGTGTTTAAGAGATGCAATCTTCACGCCAAATTCGTAACTTGGGCCGCTCGGGAGGGGTATGATTAAAAAGGTGGGTACATCTCGACTTTTCTTCCGGATTACAACGATTATCGGTCTGCTGGCGGCAGCGCTTGGCCAAGCGCAGGCGGCGACGTTGAAGGAGGCACGGGAGTTCCACGCGATCGGCGAGTACGCCAAGGCCATCGAGGCCTGCGAAAAGGCGATCGAAGCCAAGGAGTACGACGCCGGCTGGCGGCTCCTGTTGCTGAGGGCGCGCTTGGCCACCGGCCAGTTTGCCGAGGCCAAGACATTCTCCGAGAAACTACTTCAGGACTACCGCTACCGGTACAACGCCGAGGCGCTTTGGCTGTTCCATCTCGTTTTCGAGGCCAATGGTGAGACGGAACAGGCCAAGCAGATGCTGCAGATCATTATACAGTTTCTCGATGGCCAACGCGGGGTGAGCGACGAGAATACGATTGTGTTCATAGGGCGTGCCTTATTCAAGGCCGGCTCGGCTGATCCTAAGCAGATTAAGGAGAACCTGTACGACCGGGTGCTGAAGTCCGATCCCAACAACCGCGAGGCGTTGCTGGCGACCGGCGAGTTGGCCCTGGCCAAGCGCGATTTCAAGCTGGCCGGGCGGACATTCACACGGGCGATCGGTGTTTATCCGGAGGACGCGGATTTGTTGTACGGCTTGGCCAAGGCGTATGCCGAGAGTGATCCTCCCCAGATGGAAGAACCGCTGCACACGGCGATGTTCTCCAACCCGGACCACGTCCCGTCGCTGCTGCTGCAGGCGCACAACCAGGCGGACGCCGAGCAGTACGAGGCCGCCAACGGCATCCTCAAGGCGATCTTCAAAATTAACCCCCATCACTCTGAGAGCTGGGCGCTGCAGGCCGCCATTCACACGGTTCAAAACAAAACCGAGGAGTCCAAGGCGGCACGGGACAGTGGGCTAAAATTCTGGAAGACCAACCCGCTGGTGGACCATGAGATTGGCAAAAAACTTTCGTCCAAGTATTTGTTCAAGGAGGGAGCGTTTCATCAGCGACTGGCCCTTGGCTTTGACAAGGAGTATGTCGCTGCCAAGACCCAGTTGGCGCAGGATCTGTTACGGCTTGGGCAGGATGAGGAAGGCTGGAAGTTGGCCGAGGAGGCGCACGAGGCGGACGGCTACGACGTCACGACATACAATCTGTTGACGCTCTACGACACGTTGAAAAACTACGTGACGATCGAGCGGAACGGGTTTCTGCTGCGGATGACTGCCGAGGAGGCGGCGTTGTACGGGGATGAAGCGATCGATCTGTTGACCGAGGCGCGCGATCTGTTTTCAAAAAAATACGACACCCAAATTGAGGACCCGGTGATCGTGGAAATTTTCCCGGAGAAAAAGGACTTCGCCGTGCGGACGTTCGGCATCCCCGGTGGCGACGGCTACATGGGCGTATGCTTTGGCAAGGTGATTACGGCGAACAGCCCCAAGTCGCTCTTAGGGTTCCAGCAAAACTGGCAGTCGCTCCTCTGGCATGAGTACTGCCACGTCATCACACTGCAAAAAACAAACAACCGCATGCCGCGTTGGCTCAGCGAGGGCATCTCTGTTTACGAGGAGCGCCTCCGGCACAGTTCGTGGGGCGAGCAGATGTCGCCGGAGTATCGTGACTTCATTCTCGGCGGCGAGATGACACCGGTCGAGCGTTTGAGTATGGCGTTCATCGTGCCCAAGAGCCCGGCTCACATTCAGTTTGCCTACTACCAATCGTCACTAGTGGTGGAGTATTTGGTGAAAAATTTTGGCGAGGAATGCATCAGCAAAATCCTGCAGGATCTCGGCGAGGGGATGTTCATCAACATCGCCATCGAGAAACACGCGACCAAGCTCGATGAATTGCAGGAGGCATTCACGGAGTTTGCCACGGCCAAGGCGGAGGCGTTCGCAGCCGAGGCGGACCTCGCCCGGCCCAACCCGCTGGAGGTCAACCCGATCGACAAGAACGCCATCGTCGATTGGCTCGAGGACAACCCGAACAACATCTGGGCGTTGAACACCACCTGCGCGAACCTCATCGAGGAGGAAAAATTCGCCGAGGCGATCCCGCTGCTCGAGCGCTCCATAAGGTTGCATCCCCGGCAGCGCGGCGGCAACTCCCCGTACGGCATGTTGAGCTTGGCCTTTCGTGAGCTTGGCCAAGCGGACGAGGAATTGGCCGTGCTGGAAAACTGGGCGACCATCGAGGATTCCGCGACCAAGCTTTACGAGCGCTTGATGGAGATTCACGCGGAGCGAAAGGCTTGGCCGGAGGTCGATCGCTTGGCCAAGCGCTTCTTTTCCGCCAACCCGCTCTCGCCAATCTCGCACCGGTTCATGGCGCTCACTGCGCAGCAGACCGGCAACACCGCGGCCACCGTTCGACCGTTGAAACGGTTGCTGCTGCTGAACCCACCCGACCCGGTGGATCTGCATTTCCGCCTGGCGACGGCGTTGGTGGATCGTTCGCCGGACGAGGCCAAGCGCCACGTGTTGCAGGCACTGGAGGACGCGCCGCGATTTCGTGCTGCGCAGAAGTTGCTCGCCCGCTTGGCCAAGCCAAAGCCAGAGCCAGAGCCGGATACACCTCCGGCCTCCGAGCCACAACCGGAACCCAAAGAGGAGGCCAAGGGACGATGAATGCCGGGCGGAAAAATTCCTGCCGGCTTGGTCGTGGCATAATGGTTGTCGCGTTGGTCACGATGACTCTGGTCGGCTGGAGTCAACATCGCTGGTCGCGCGGCGAAGTGGATCCACGGGCCGGTGTGCCGGAGTGGGATCGCGACGAGGAACTGCCGAACGACACCTTTACGTTTGCCCGCATCCAGTACGATTCATGGGGCGGCAGCGGTTGGCGCGGTCGCGGCAAATGGTCGATCGACTGGCCTGAGAGCGACCTGAACATGTCGTTTCGCCTGCAGCAACTCACCGCACTCAAGGTCGATCCCGAGGGCACGGTGCTCAATCTCACCGAGGACAAACTGTTCGAGTACCCGTTCATTTATATCATCGAGCCGGGCGAGTTGTACTTCAGCAAGGACGAAGTCAAGGCACTGCGGAAATACCTGCTGACCGGCGGCTTTTTGATGGTCGATGATTTTTGGGGAGAGAAAGAGTGGGCCAACTTCGCGCGCGAGATGAAGCGGGTGTTTCCATCGCGGGAAATTGTGGAGCTGCCGATCGAGCACGAAATTTTTCAATGCGTTTTTCCGATAGAGGAAAAACCGCAAGTACCCAATCCGCGCACTGCCGTTGAGGGCGCACCGCACGGCATCACGTGGGAACGCTGGGACGCCCAGACGCCGCACTACCGCGGCATTTACGATGACGAAGGTCGATTGATGGTGGTCATCTGCCACAACACCGACCTTGGCGACGGCTGGGAGGAGGAGAGCCGTGCCGGCCAGTGGTACTTCAAGGAATTTTCCGAGCCCAAGGCTTACCCCATGGGGATCAACATTATTTTCTACTCAATGACGCACTAACATGGACACAGACACCACAGACAACACACACGAACAGGATCGGCTTGCGGTCGAGCAAATCACCGCCGGCCGCGAAAAAATTGAACAGGAACTGGGCCGGGTCATCATCGGGCAAAAGGACGCGGTCGAGGAGATTCTCATAACTCTGTTCGCGGGGGGTAACTGCCTGATTACCGGTGTGCCGGGGCTGGCCAAGACCTTGATGGTGCGCGCGATCGCCGGGATTTTCGACCTCGATTTTCATCGCATCCAGTTTACGCCCGACCTCATGCCGGCGGACATCACCGGCACCGAGATTTTGATCGACGGCGAAAACGGTCGGGAGCTGCAATTCGTCAAGGGCCCGGTGTTCACGAACGTGCTGCTCGCGGACGAGATCAACCGCACTCCGCCGAAGACTCAGGCCGCGCTGCTCGAGGCGATGCAGGAAAAACAGGTATCGGTCGGTGGCACGAGCCGCGACCTGCCTAAGCCGTTTTTCGTGTTGGCCACGCAGAACCCGATCGAGATGGAGGGCACCTATCCGTTGCCCGAGGCACAGCTTGACCGCTTTTTGTTGAACGTGTTCATCGACTACCTGCCGGAGGAGGATGAGGTGAAGGTCGTGAGCGAGACAACCAGCCGGGTTGACGCGCAGACGAGTCCCGTGTTCAAGGCGGAGGACGTACTGCGAATCCAAAGCGTCGTTCGCAAGGTGCCGGTGGCCGACTCGGTGGTGCGTTACGCCGTGCGGCTCGCTGCCAGTTCGCGCCCAGGGCAGGCGAACACACCGGACTTTGTCAACGAGTGGATCAACTGGGGCGCCGGATTGCGTGCCGGGCAGGCGCTGATCATCGGGGCCAAGGCACGTGCGCTGCTGCAGGGCCGCTCCCACGTCACGCCGGATGATGTCAAGGCGCTCGCCGTGCCGGTGCTGCGCCACCGCATCCTCCCTAATTTCAAGGCCGAGGCTGAGGGTGTCGACGCTGATCAGGTGATCACCAAGTTGGTTGAAACTGTTCCCGTACCGTGAGCCGACTGCAGACAGCGCACCGTTTCCTGGATCCGAAAGCCTTGATGGAAATCAAGAGCCTCTCGCTCCGGGCGCGTGCTGTTGTCGAGGGCTTCATGAGTGGCCTGCACCGCAGTCCGCGTACCGGGTTTTCCACAGAGTTCACCGAGTACCGCCAATACGCGCAGGGCGATGACGTTCGGTTTTTGGACTGGAAAGTGATGGCCCGCACCGACCGTGAGTTCATTAAGAAATTTGAGGACGAGACCAACCTGCGGTGCACGTTCATGGTCGATTTTTCCCGGTCGATGGAGTTCGGCGGGGACGAGGCCGGCGTGAAAAAAAGCGACTACGGTCGGACCATCGCCGCGTCGCTCGCCTGGTTTTTGATTCAGCAACGCGACGCCGTCGGTCTGGCGACATTCGACCGCGACGTGCGGGAATTCATTCCACCGCGTTACCGGCAGGATCAACTCAAGACCATCCTCGGCAGGCTTGAAACCCAGCCGGCGGGGCAGGCGACCGACCTTTGCCAGGCGCTGGACAAGCTGGCGTCGCTCGTGGGCAAGCGCGGGATGATCGTGCTGGTGTCCGATTTTCTTACACCGATCGCCGAGCTGGAGCGCAGCCTCAACCTGTTCACTGCAGCTGGCCATGATGTGCGCGCCATTCAGGTGCTGCATCCGCGAGAGCTGGATTTCGCATTCGAAGACGCCGCCATTTTTGAGGACATGGAGAGCGGCCAAAATCTGATCCTCGATCCCGGACTGGCGCGTGAGGCGTACCTCGAGAAAATCAAGGCACATAACGAAGCGCTTGACGGGGTTTTCAGCGCACAGGGCATCACCTCGTTTCGCGTCAGCACGAAAGAGCCGTTGGAGATGGTGCTGTTAAAATTCCTACAGGAACAGCCGGCACGAGCGGTGGCACGTCAACGGCGGTCGCCGGGGAGGAACGCCGCATGAGTTTCCTGACGCCACTTTATTTGATCGGCGCGCTTGGGCTGGCCATCCCGATCATCCTGCATCTGTTGAATGATCGACCAAAGAACAAGCAGGCGTTCGGCAGCCTGATGTTCCTCGACAAGACCAAGCCGCCGGTGGATCGCAAGCGGCGTCCGACTCACCTGCTGCTGTTGTTGCTGCGGTGCCTTGCGTTGTTATTGCTGGCGTTTGTTTTTGCGCGGCCGTTCGTCACGGTCGACGACCCCGCCGCGGCCGGCAAACGCGATCGCCAGTGGCTGACGGTGCTGCTCGACCGCAGTGCCAGCATGCAGCGCGGCGACTTGTGGCAGCAGGCCAAGGCCAAGGTTGAGACGGCGCTTGGCCAACTGGGCCCGGGGGATCACTTCACGTTGTATGCTTATGGCGACACGGCTGAGCGACTGGTGGATATCGATGCCTGGCAGGACAGCGCATCTGAAACCGAGGTGACGCAGCAACTCGAGCGCTTGGCTAAGCCGGGTTTCGGAGGCAGCGACCTTGGCCAAGCGCTGGTGATTGCCGGCGAGGCGATCCAGGAAAAACAGGTCGAGCCGGATGAACAGCCCTTGGCCAAGCGCGAAATTCTCGTGATTAGTGATTTGCAGAAGGGTTCCAAACTCGGGGAGGTGCAGGGCTACGAGTGGCCGACCGGGATTCGGGTGTCACTCGAGCAGATCGGCGAGGATGATCAGGGCAATTGTGGCATGGAACAGGTCGCGGCGAGGACGCTCTGGGCGGCGACCGAGTCGGTGCCGTCCTTCCGGATCAGCAACTCGCCCAACGCCACGACGGATGAATTTGAATTTGTCGTGCAATCAGCCACCGGCGATCCGTTGAACCAAAAGGTGCATGTGCCGCCGGGGCGCAGTCGCGTGGTGGAGATGCCGGCCGAGTGGCTCGAGCAAACCATTCAGCAGTTATCGATTCGCGGTGATGCCGCCGAGTTCGACAACACATATCACTTCGCCCAGGAACGACAGCAGACGGTGCGCATCGTTTACATCGGTGAAGACAAGCCGAACGATGCCGAAGGCTCGCTGTTTTATCTGCAGAGCGCGTTTCAAAAAACGAGTGCGCTGGACTTTGACTTGCAGGCTGTCAGCGGACAGTCCACCGAGGCCCTGCCGGAGGCGGACCTTTACGTGATCGGCAACGTGGTTTCGGATGCGCAGGCCAAGGCGCTCGACCAGGCGATTCGCGGAGGCGCCACGGCGCTGGCGATCGTTCACTCGGACAAGCAGGCCAAGAACCTGCAGCTTTGGCTCGACGCCCCGGAACTGTTCATCGCGGATGTGAAGTCGAAGGACTACGGACTGCTGCAGTCGCTCAAGCTCGATCACCCGGTGCTGTCCGTTTTTCGTGACTCGAGGTTCAGCGACTTCACCAATCTGCATTTCTGGAATTACCGCGAACTGCAAAGCCTGCCAAGCGAGGGGGTTGAGGTGCTGGCGAGATTCGACACCGGCCCGCCGGCATGGCTACACGTCCTGCGGGACGAGGGTCGCCTGATGGTGATGACCGCCGGCTGGAGACCGTCCGACAGCCAGCTTGCACTCTCGACCAAGTTCATCCCGCTGCTCTACTCGATTTTGCAACCAGTGCTCGAGGCAAAGACTCAGTCGCATCAATTTCATGTTGGCAGCCGGATTGACGTGACCCGATTCAACAACGGCGAGGTCAGCGGCAGCGTGACGATCACTCCGCCCGGAGAGGAAGCGGCCACGGTCGAGACGGCCGACGTGTTCCTGCCGACCGAGCCCGGGCTGTACACCGCCAGCGGTGCGGATTGGTCGGAGACGTTCGCGGTGAACCTGCTGCCGGCCGAGAGCCGGACTGAGCCGATCCCGATGGATCAATTTCAAAAACTCGGCCTCCCGATGGACGAGGCGGTGGCCTCGCCAGGGCAACTTGCCGCCGATGTTGCCACGGCTGAAAAGACCGAGGCGAACCGCCGTGAATACTGGCAATGGGCCTTGTTAGCTGTACTTTTGTTTGTCACCCTCGAAACTGTGCTGGCCGCCCGGGGAAGTCGAGCAGCCGAACCGGTCATGACATCATGAACGAACCAAAAACACTTCAGGAACACCTCACGTTTTACCGGCAACAACATCGTCGGCAGAAACTTTACTCCGGCTTGGCCATCTGCTGGGGGCTATGTGCCCTGGCGGTTGTCGCGTTACTGCTGCTTGGCCAGGCGCCTGCCGTTGCCTGGCCGGTGGTCGCGGTGGCGGCTGCAGGCTTGGCCACACTGGTATTGATTAAGGTTTGGATGGTGGACTGGCTGACATTGAACGAAATCATCCGGAAGATTGAGCAGCATTACCCCGGGCTGAACAAGTTGCTGGAGACGGCCTCCGAGCAGTTGGCTAAAAACGACCCCGACAAACTGGATTTCATGCAGCAGCGTGTGCTCGCCGAGGCGCTGCAGGCCAGCCGTGACCAGGGCTGGGAGATGCAGTCCAATGGCCGTCTGGCCATGACGCACGTTTACCACGGGGCTGCGTTCACAGTGTTTCTGCTGGCATTCTGGCAGTTGGCCGAGAACAGCACGTTGATGGATCGATCCGCGTTGGGCTTGGCCAATGGCAAGTTGACCGTGGAGCCGGGCAACGTGGACGTCGAGCGCGGCACAAGTTTGATCATCGCCGCAAAGTTTTCCGAGTTTAAGCCCGACGTCAGACTTGTCGTGCAAGTGCCCGGCCAACCCAAGCGCCGGATGAACATGGCCCAGAGTCTCGACGATCCCACTTATAGCTATCGCTTGGCCAACGTGCAGTCCAATGCGCTGTACAATATCGAGTTCGACGGCAGGGAGAGTGAACGCTATCGGATGATGGTCTTTGAGTTCCCTAATCTGAAGGATTCCGAGGCCAAGCTCGATTACCCGGAATTCACCGGGCGCGAGGACAAGACGATCAAGAATACCCGCCGCCTCACCGCGGTCGAGGGCACCGGGTTATCGTTCGATTTTCAGTTCAACAAGCCGCTCAAGTCGGCCGTACTCAAGGCACGCGACGACGAGGGTGAAGACATCGTGCTTAAGCCGCTCGAGGAAAACAGCCCGAACTATTCATTCGCGCAGGACCTTGGTGCGCCGGGAGAGTTTCGCTACGAACTGCACCTCGAGGATCTGGAGGGTCGGGTGAATCAATTCCCGTCCAAGTACGTGTTCAAAGTACTCGAGAATCTTGCACCGGCGTTGAAATTCAAGGCGCCCACCGGCGACACCGAGGTGACCGCCATTGAGGAGCTGCGTCTGCTGGGCGAGGCCCGAGATGATTTCGGGCTGGAGGCAGTCGGCATCGGGTTTCAGCTGGCCGGCGAACAGCCGCACCATATCGCTCTGCAGACCGACGGTGCGGCCACCAACCGACTGGATGTTGCCCATGTCATACGGATGGAGGAACTCGACGTCGAGGTGGGGCAGGTTGTCAGCTATTTTCTCTGGGCGGATGATCGCGACCAAAGCGGGGAACTGCGCCGCAGCTTTAGCGACCTGTTTTTTGCCACCGTCCGTCCGTTCGACGAGATTTTCCGCCAGAACCGATCCGCCACCGAGGGCATGCGCGAACAGCAAGAACAGCAGCAGGGCGAAGGCGGCGAGGGCGGCGAGCAGCAGCAATCCATCAGCAGCCTGCTCGACAACCAAAAGGAGGTGATCAGCGCCACGTGGAATCTGCGCCGCCGTCTGGAAAAGGACGAGTCGCTGACCGAGGATATCCAGACCGTCCTCGATTCGCAGGGTGAGTTGATGAACCTGCTGGAGCAGGCCTCGTCGATGCTGCAGGACACCGAGTCCGGCGGGCAGGCGTATCAGGCCAATGAGGCCATGCAGGCGGCGGCCGAGGATTTGTCCGAGGCACTGGATGCTGATGCGGCCGAGGAGATCGCCCGTGCGTTGTCCGATGCCATACTCAACGAACAGACCGCGCTGCAGCATTTGCAGAAACTTCGCGAGAATGAATTTCAGGTATCACGCCAGCAGGCACGGCAGCAGCAACAACAGCAGGGTCGGGGCAACAGCAATCGTTCACAGCGCCAGCTCGATCAACTCAACATGCAGGACACGGAAAACAACTATGAGTTGGAGAGCAAAGCCGAGCGTCAACAACAGCAGGCACAGCAACAGGGCGAACGTGCCGAGCAACTGCAGACGCTCAACCGCCTCAAGGAACTTTCCCGCCGTCAATCCGACCTGAACGAGCGCCTGCAGGAATTGCAGATTGCGCTGCTGGATGCGGAGGACGAGGAAGAGCGGGAGCGTATCGAGCGCGAACTCAAACGTTTGCAGGAGGAACAGCGAGACCTGATCGACAACCTCGACGAGGTCCAGCAGCGGATGGAGCAAAATCAGGACGACGAACTCGCCGATGCACAGGACCAACTGGAACAGGCTCGTGATCAGATGGAGGAAACCGCCCGAAATCTCGAGCAGCAAAACCTCTCGCAGGCAGCCAACTCCGGTTCCCGCGCCAGTCGCAACCTTGATGGAGTTGAGGAGGATTACAAGGAACAGACCGCCAACGAGTTTGCCGAGGCCATGCGCGAAATGCGGCAGGACGCCCGCGAACTCGACGCCACCCAAAACGAGTTAAACAAGGCCATCGAAGAGGATCGGCAAAGTTCCTTCCGCTCACTGAGCGACGAGGGCAACCTCAAGGACGCGCTCGACATGGCCGAGCAACAGAAGGATCAGCTCGAGGATTTGCTGCAGCAGATGGAGCAGGTCTCCCGCGAGGCGGAGGACTCCGAACGGCTGTTGTCCAACGAATTGGAGGACGGCATCCGCCGCGCCCGGCAGGAGAACATGGAACAGTCACTTGACCAGTTGTCGCTGCTAATGCGGAACAACCTGCCGGAGGAGACCGGTGACATTCAGCGTGATCTGACAGAAAACATCTCCGAGTTGCGCGACACGGTCGAGGAGGCAGCCGAAAAGATCATCGGCAACGACGAGGACGCCATGCGCTTCGCTGCCGATCAACTGGACGACCTGCGCGAGGAGGTCCAGCGTGAGATGGAGAACGCGCTCAACCAGCAGCGTCAGGGCGAGCCACAGGGCGGCCGCGAGCAGCAGGGCAACGAACCCAATCCGCTTGGCCAAGCGGAGGGAGAAAACCGCGAAGGCCAGCCGGGTCAGGGCCAAGCGCAACCCGAGGAGGGTGAGCCCCGGGAAAATCAGCAGCGCGGCGGCGGACAGGGCCAGCCAAGCGAACAGGAGGAGCCTCGTGAAGGCCAAGGACGTGGCCAAGCGGATGAGCAGGAGGACAATCCTGAGCGACAGGGCGGCCAGGGGCAACAGCCCCGTGAGGGCGAACCGCAGGAGGGTCAGCCCAATGGACAACCTCGTCCCGGGCAGGGACAGGGCCAGCCAAGCGAAGAACCCAACGAGCAGCAGAACCCCCAGACAGCACAGGGGCAGGGCGGACAGCGACCGAATCCGAACGACCGGAATAATCGTCGCCGCGGAGGAGACGACAACGGCGGTGGGAATACCGGCGGCTCCGACGTGTTTCGGAACCTTGAAAACTTCGACCTCGATGGCCCGCTGACCGGACTCGACTTCCGCGAATGGGAGGATCGTCTGCGGGAGGTTGAGGAAGTCGTCGAGATTCCGGAGCTGAGAAACGAGCTTTCCGAGGTGCGCCAGCGTGCCCGGGATATCCGCCGAGAAAACAGGGAGAACGGCAAGCCGCCCAAGTGGGATCTGGTCGACATGCAAATTCTCAAGCCGTTGACCGAGATCAACAAGCGACTTGAGGAGGAGCTTTCATTGCGCCAACCCAAGCGGGAACTGGTACCGGTCGATCACGATCCGGTCCCCGAGGAATACTCCGAGCTCGTCCGCCGCTACTACGAACGCCTAGGCGGCCGAAGGGAGAAGGGCAGTGAATAGGTCGCATGGGCCTCATTGGACGTATGGAGATACGCAAAGACGGTGATGTCCTGGGTTGATTCCATAGTCTTCCTCAGTCGGGATTTGCTTCCGGTGGCTGCCGTTGCGGCGGTGCTGGTCGTGCTTGTATCGGTCTGGGGCTACGGGCGATCTCGACTGCCGATGAGGCTGAAACTGACCGGCATCACCCTGAAAACCCTTGGGATCCTGCTGCTTGGCTTTTGTCTGCTCGAGCCGCAATGGGTGGATAAAAAGGCCAAGCCGGGGGCAAACTTTATCGCCGTGCTGGCGGACAACAGTCAGGGCATGGAGATTCGTGATGCCGGCAGCGCAACCTCACGAGCTGAGGAATTGGCGGCAATCCTCAAGCCGCAGCCGGGCGATTGGCAGGAGGCGCTTGACGAGAATTTTCAAATCCGCCGCTACTCGTTTGACACACGCCTCCGCACGACCGGTGACTTCGACTCACTCGATTTCAAGGGGCGCGCCTCGGCATTAGTCGGCTCCACCCGAAACCTTGGCCAACGGTTCAGCGGCCGGCCGCTTGCCGGCATTCTGCTCTTCAGCGACGGCAACGCGACCGATATCGAGAGTCTCAACGACGGCCTTGGCCAAATGCCGCCGGTTTACCCGGTCGTCATGGGGAAGCAGTCCCCGATCAAGGACATCTCCATCGCCTCCGTGCAGGTGACCTCCTCGACCTTTGAGGACGCGCCGGTGGTGATTCATTGCCAGTTGGCTGCCACCGATTTTCCCGCTGAAAAAATCGTTGCCCGCCTGTTGGATGCAGATGGCAAAGTGCTGGACACTCAATACCCCGCGCTTGGCCAGGCGATGAAGGTGAAGTTCGAGGTCAAGCCGGAGTCACTGGGCGTTTCGTTTTACACCGTGGAGCTTGGCCAGACCGCCCAGACGGAGGGCGAGGCGGGTGAGGAAGAGGCGACCCTCGCTAACAACCGGCGGGTCGTTGCGGTCGAGCGCCGTAAGGAGCCATTCCGTATCCTCTACGTCGCCGGTCGACCGAATTGGGAATACAAGTTTCTCAAGCGCGCGCTCGACGATGATCCGCAGGTAGACTTGGTTGGCCTGATTCGTATCGCCAAGCGTGAACCCAAGTTTGTCTTCAAGGGACGCGATGGCGAGAGTAGTAACCCGTTATTCCGTGGATTCCGCGGTGACGAGGAAGAGGAGGGCAGCTACGACAAGCCAATCCTCAAGCGGCTTAACGTCAAGTCGGAGGATGAGTTGAAGGATGGGTTCCCGAAAAATGCCGGCGATCTTTTTGGCTATCACGCGATCATCATCGACGACCTGGAATCGGCGTTTTTCATGCCACACCAGCGGGAGCTGATCCGCCGTGCCGTTTCCGAGCGTGGCGCCGGGTTCATGATGCTGGGTGGTCAGGAATCGTTTTCACAGGGAGGCTACGAAAACACGCCCATTGACGAACTGCTGCCGGTTTACCTCCAGCGCAGTGGCAATGTTTCGCCGGTGGACAACCTGGCGTTTGGCCTCGAGCGGGACGGTTGGCTCAGCCAGTGGGTGCGTCTCCGCAAAACCGAGGCGGACGAAAAGGATCGGCTGGAGGACATGCCCAAGTTTCGTGTGCTCAATCAGGTGGATCGCATCAAGCCGGGAGCAAGCGTGATGGCCTCGGTGCTTGGTGAAGACAATAAACGTATGCCGGCGTTGGTGGTGCAACGCTACGGTCACGGCAAATCCGGCGCGCTGTTGATCGGCGACATGTGGCGCTGGCAGATGGCCGGCAAAAACAAAAACGAGGATCTGCCCCGCGCATGGCGGCAGATCATCCGATGGCTTGTGACGGATGTGCCCAGCCGAGTGCAGTTGGCCACGGAGGCGGACTCGGGGGCGGCCGGGCTGGGTCGCAGGTTGATCGTCAAAGCGCGCAACGAGGAGTTCAAGCCGCTTGGTTTTGCAAACGTGGAATTGAGTGTGATGCCGAACGGCGACGAGTCGCAGGCGGTCGATCTCACCGTCGACCCTTCCAGCACGGAGTCCGGTGCGTTCGAGTCGCTTTACATCCCGCGCGAGGAGGGCGGATACGTGGCACGCGCCGTGGTGCGTGATGAAAACGGCAAGACGATCGGCGATGTCGAGGCCGGCTGGGCCAGCAACCCGGCGGCGGACGAGTTTCGCTCGCTGCAACCAAACATTGCGCTCATGGAGGACTTGGCCAAGCGCACCGGCGGCCGCGTACTCGACGTGAGCGAATTGACGGAGTGGGCCAGGGAGATGCCGTCCAAACAATCTCCGGTGATGGATTCGTTCCAGACGCCGTTGTGGCATTTGCCGTGGATGTTCGCCGCGGCCCTGTTGTTACTGGTCACCGAGTGGTGGCTCAGGAGGAGGCATTGGCTGCCATGAAGAAGGTTCTTTTTATTGCGCTACTGCTCGGCTTGGCCAAACCGAATTTGAATGCGGCTGATTTTAATACGACCCAGTCGCGTCAGGTGTTGGTCGTGGCCGGCGCCGGTGGCGAGGAGGAATACGGTGAACTGTTTGCGGAGTGGACCGAGACTCTGGCCAAGGCGTTTGAGGGCAACGCATCTGAACTGGTGCATATCACTAACGGCTCGGAGGAAACCGGCGCGCGAAAAACCATCGAGACCAAGCTGAAAGAGTGGGCCGAAGCCGAGGGGAACGAGATTTGGATCGTGTTGGTGGGCCACGGCACATTCGATGGTAAGGAGGCCAAGTTCAACCTCGTTGGCAAAGACGTGTCGGACAAGGAATTCCAGCATTGGCTCAAGCCGCACGACGGGCCGCTTGTTTTTATTAACACAAGCTCCTGCAGCGCCCCTTTCATTAACGCCCTGTCCGGGCCGAACCGGGTGGTCGCAACCGCGACCAAGAGCGGTTACGAACAAAATTTCTGCCGGTTCGGAGGCTACATGGCCGGGGCGCTTGGCCAAGCGGAGGCTGATCTCGACAAGGACGGGGCAGTCTCGGTGCTCGAGGCGTTTTTGATCGCGTCGCGCAAGGTCGGTGAATACTACCGTGAGAACGATCGCTTGGTTTCCGAGAACGCGCTGCTCGATGACAACGGCGATGGCCGGGGGACGCCTGCCGACTGGTTCCGAGGAGTTCGCATCGAAAAGAAAGCCAAGGGCAACAACAACGCGGATGGCTTGCTGTCGCGCTTGGTTTTCCCGGTTGTGCCAGCCGCAGAAAAGGAGATTCCCGAGCCGCTTCGAAAAAAACGGGCCGAGGTGGAGGCAAAAATCGAGACGCTGCGCTCGCTAAAAAAATCGTTGGAGGCCGATGTCTACTATCGCGATCTCGAGAAACTCTTCCTTGAGCTGGCTTCAATCAACGATGAGATCGAAACGGCCCAATCAGCATCGTCGGGTGGGGCTGATTCAAATTGATCCCACTATTGCGCTTGGCCAAGCGCATAAAAAAAGCGGGGCGCTTGGCCCCACTTCAAAATACTTTCCCTTCCGCTTGGTTCAATAACGGTAATGCTCCGGCTTATACGGGCCGTCGACCGGCACCCCGATGTAGTCGGCCTGTTCCTGTGACAGCTTGGTGAGTTTGGCCCCCAGCTTGTCCAGATGCAGCCGCGCCACTTCCTCGTCGAGTTGCTTGTCCAGCCGGTACACTCCCACTTTTCTGTCCGGATTTTTGCGGATGTCAATCTGGGCAATCGTCTGGTTGGTGAAGCTGTTGGACATGACGAAGCTTGGATGACCGGTAGCGCAACCGAGGTTGATGAGACGTCCTTCAGCAAGCAGATAGATCGAGTGACCATCTGGGAAAGTAAACCGGGTGACCGGTCCTCCCGGGATTGAGTCGTCTTTAATTACTTCACGGGTAACACCATCCATCGATTCTAGTTTGGCAACTTCAATTTCGTTGTCAAAATGGCCAATATTGCAGACGATAGCTTGATCCTTCATTCGGCTCATTTGGTCTGCGGTGATAATATCTTTATTACCGGTTGTTGTAACATAAATGTCGGCTTCCGGAAGTGCGTCTTCAACGGTTGTTACTTCGAAACCAGCCATGCAGGCTTGTAGGGCGCATATAGGGTCAATCTCAGATACGAGTACGCGGGCTTTCTCATTGGCGAGTGACTCTGCAGAACCTTTGCCAACATCTCCAAAGCCGCAAACCATTGCTACTTTGCCTGAAATGAGTACATCCATAGCACGCTTGATTCCATCTACCAGTGAGTGGCGACATCCAAATACATTGTCGAATTTCGACTTAGTTACTGAATCATTAACGTTTATGGCTTGGAATAGAAGTTCACCGCGTTCTTCCATCTGCAATAAGCGGTGAACTCCGGTGGTGGTTTCCTCGGAGACACCTACCACCGATTCGGCGACTTTTGTCCAGTGGCTATCGCGTTCTCCGTGAACCTTCTTCAATAAATTCTTGATGACCTGTTCCTCTTCACTGCCGGACTCGCTGTTCACCCAGTCGCTGCCTTTTTCCAATTCCACTCCCTTGTGTATGAGCAGGGTGGCATCACCACCGTCATCGACAATCTGGTCCGGTCCGGAGCCGTCTGGCCAAGTTAGTGCCTTGAAAGTGCAGTCCCAATATTCCTCTAGGGTTTCACCTTTCCATGCAAATACTGGCACACCTGCGGCCGCGATGGCCGCTGCGGCATGATCCTGTGTGGAGAAAATGTTACAGGAACACCAGCGAACATCTGCGCCTAGCGCAACAAGTGTCTCAATCAAAACAGCTGTCTGCACCGTCATATGTAAGGAGCCCATTACCTTAACCCCGGCCAAAGGTTGGTCTGAGCCGTACTTTTCGCGCGTGGCCATTAGGCCTGGCATTTCCTGTTCAGCAATAGCGATTTCTTTTCGGCCAAATTCAGCCAAATTAATGTCAGCTACCTGATAATCTTTAGTTTTTGTGGCGACTAATGTGTCTGTCATCTCTGTAAAAGTTGCTTTTTGATTGAGCTAGTCAAATTAAACGGCCTTCTTTAGTGCGGTCACTTTGTCCGTTTTCTCCCATGTAATTGCATTAAGGTCATCTAATTTTCCAAAGTGACCATAGTTGGTTGTCTTTGAATATATAGGGCGCAGTAGCTTGAGCTGCCGAACGATATTGGCTGGCTTAAAGCTGAATACCTTCTCCGCAGCCGCTGCAATTTTGGCGTCGTCTACGACGCCGGTACCAAAGGTGTCCACACAGACGGAGACTGGGTCGGGATAGCCGATGGCGTAGGCGAACTGGATTTCACAGCGCTTGGCCAAGCCGGCAGCCACGATGTTTTTGGCTACGTAGCGGCCCATGTAGGCGGCACTGCGGTCGACCTTGCTCGGATCTTTGCCGCTGAATGCGCCGCCACCGTGGCGGCCCATGCCCCCGTACGTGTCGACGATGATCTTTCGCCCGGTCAAGCCGCTGTCGCCCTGCGGCCCACCGACAACGAAGCGTCCGGTTGGGTTGATCAGGATCTGTGTGTCGCGAGCCAGCATTTTCTTGGGCAGCACCTTTTGGATGACCTGCTTATTGATGAAGTCGCGGATAGTCTTGTTGCTGGCATCGGCGGCATGCTGGGTGGAGATGACTACGCTGGTAATCTTTACCGGCTTGTCGTCGACGTACTGTACCGAGACCTGACTCTTGGCGTCGGGGCGGAGCCACTTGGCCTTGCCAGCCTTGCGGAGCTTGGTCAGGTGTCGGCCAAGCTGGTGCGCGTACATGATCGGCGCTGGCATCAACTCAGGTGTCTCGTCGCAGGCGAACCCGAACATCAGACCCTGATCGCCGGCGCCCTGTTCCGCAGTAGCCTTGCCGGCGGCCGCCTTGGCGTCCACGCCCTGGGAGATGTCCGGGCTTTGGGCGGTGAGGTAGTTGTTGATGAACACCTCGTCCGCATGAAAAACATCGTCGCTGTTGACGTAGCCAATCCCGCGGATGGCATCGCGCACGACCTGCTCGACGTCGAACTTGGCCTTGGTCGTGATCTCGCCGCCGACGCAGACGACGTTGCTCTTGACGAAGGTCTCGCAGGCGACGCGGCTGGCTTTGTCCTGCGCGAGGCAGGCGTCGAGCACGGCATCGGAGATCGTGTCGGAGACTTTATCAGGATGGCCTTCGCCAACCGACTCGGAGGAAAAAATGTAGTTTTTGCCCATTGTAAAAGTGGCTAACTGATTCGCAGACAGTTTGATATCAACAAATCAAGATATGATGATATGTTCGATTCTCCGAGGTTTCAAGGCGATTTTATGACATTTTTCTGCTGCCGCTTAGCCAAGCGCGATTTGATTTTTCCAGTCCGCTCGGGCATCTTCCCTTCCTCCCGCCAATTCGGCCGGGTTTCCATTGACGATGACATTGCAAAACGACAGCGGCGACGAGCCTAAGCTGGCGAAAAACGAGACCATCAAGCAGGCCAGCAACCTCCTGCGTGGCACGATTGCCGAGGGGCTGCTTAACGAGTCGACCGGTGCGCTGGCGTCGGACGATACGCAACTCACCAAGTTCCATGGCATTTACCAGCAGGACGATCGCGACATCCGCCGCGAACGCCGCAAGGCCAAGCTCGAGCCGGCGTATTCCTTCATGACCCGCGTCCGTTTGCCCGGCGGGGTCTGCACCCCGCAACAGTGGCTGGACATGGATGCGTTTTGCACCGACTACGCCAATGGCACGCTCAAGCTCACCACGCGGCAGGCGTTTCAGTTGCACGGCATCATCAAGAAAAATCTCAAGCTCACCATTCGCAAGATCAACGACTCGCTGATGGACACCGTCGCGGCTTGTGGCGACGTCAACCGCAACGTCATGTGCAACCCGAACCCGAACCAGTCCCGGCTGCACGCCGAGGCGTTGGAGGTGGCGCGGGCCATCAGTGCCCATCTCACCCCGGCCACACGGGCGTATCACGAGATTTGGCTCGAGGACGAAAACGGCGAGAAACAAAAAATCACCCCCGACCCCGAGCCGGAGGAGGAACCGATCTACGGCAAAACCTACCTGCCACGAAAATTCAAAATCGCCGTGGCCGTGCCGCCGAGCAACGATGTCGACCTGTTCGCGAACGACCTTGGCTTAGTCGCGGTGATTGAGGACGACGAGATCGTTGGCTACACCGTCACTGTTGGCGGTGGCATGGGCATGAACCACGGGCAGGCCAAGACCTTCCCGCGTCTGGCCGACGTGCTTGGTTTTTGCACGCCCGAACAGGTGACAGACGTGGCTGAGAAAATCGTCACCACCCAGCGGGATTACGGCGATCGTACCGACCGCAAACACGCCCGGCTCAAGTACACCATTGAGGATCGCGGGCTGGACTGGTTTCGAGGCGAGGTCGAGAGCCGGCTCGGCTACGCGCTTGGCCAAGCGCGGCCGTTTGAATTCGACCACAACGGCGACCGGTACGGCTGGGTGGACGACGAGAACGGCAACAGCCACCTGACGTTGTTCATCCAGAACGGCTGCGTGGTCGACACGGACGACTTTCCCATGCGCACCGGCCTGCGCGAGATCGCGAAAGTGCACGACGGCGACTTCCGCCTGACCGCCAATCAAAACCTGATCATCGCAAACGTCTCCCCGCGCAGGCGCGCCGGGATCGAGGCGTTGCTTGCAGAGTACAAGCTGGCCAACTGCTATGACCAATCCGGATTGCGGCTGAATTCCTTGGCCTGCGTGGCCCTGCCGACCTGTGGACTGGCCCTGGCTGAGGCCCAGCGTTATCTGCCGGATTTGATTGGGGAACTGGAGGCTGTGCTAAAGGAGGTCGGACTCGAGCAGGAACCGATCACCATCCGTATGACCGGCTGCCCGAACGGCTGCGCCCGGCCGTACATCGCGGAGATCGCCTTCGTCGGCCGAGCGCCGGGCAAGTACAACATCTACCTCGGCGGAGGGTTCACCGGCGACCGGCTTAACAAGCTGTACAAGGTCTCGGCCAGGCAGGAGGAGATCCCCGGCATCCTGCGCCCGATCCTCGAGCGCTACGCGAGCGAACGCGATGAGGGCGAGCGGTTCGGCGATTTCGTCATTCGCGCCGGCTACGTCGCCGAGACCCGCGCCGGCCGCGAGTTCCACGACGATTTCAAGGAAGACTAACCCGCCATTGGCCAAGCGGGGCGTCTTCCGAAAAAGACTTGAGGCGGGTGGGGGCGATGCGTAGGATGCGCTTCCCTTTTTCGGGGGATGGCTGGATAGCTCAGTTGGTAGAGCAACGGATTGAAAATCCGTGTGTCCCCGGTTCGATTCCGGGTCCAGCCACCACTTTCATCCCATCCGCACACACACCATGGTGGATACGCCCCAATCACTCTCCATGCCCGGTTTGGAGGACGGGCGCAAGGCGGCTGAGCCCTGCACGATTGTCATCTTCGGCGCGAGCGGCGACCTGACCGCGCGCAAGCTCATCCCTGCGCTGTACCACCTCTACACCGAGGGACAGATGCCGGCCCCGTTCCGAGTGGTCGGCTTTGCGCGGCGCGAAAAAACAGACGAGAGCTGGCGGGAGGAGATGCGTGTTGGCATCGAAAAATACTCACGCACGAGCAGCGTTGATACCGCCCAGTGGCAGGACTTCGCCAACAATCTCTGTTATCACCGTGGCGACCTGACCGATGCCGATGCCTACGGTGGTCTGGCCGGGCGACTGGCCGGTTTTGATGATGCGGCCCTGACCGGTAACCTTGTTTTTTATCTCGCGATCTCACCCAGCCTGTTCGGCGAGGTGGTGGATCAACTGCACGCCGCCAGGTTGCTGAAACGATTTGAGGAGGGCGACTCGAATTGGCAGCGGGTGGTGGTTGAGAAGCCGTTTGGGCACGACCTGCGCTCGGCGCAGTTGCTCAACAATCACCTGATCCGGCACGCGCGCGAGCGGCAGATTTTTCGTATCGACCATTACCTCGGCAAGGAGACTGTGCAGAATATCATGATGTTCCGGTTCTCCAACGCCATCTTCGAGCAGCTGTGGAATCGCGAGGCGATCGAGCATGTGCAGATTACCGTGAGTGAGGATATCGGCGTGGGCAGTCGCGGCGGGTATTTTGAGGAGGCCGGCACGCTGCGGGACATGATGCAGAATCACCTGCTGCAGATCCTGTCGCTCGTCGCGATGGAGCCGCCGCCCTCGCTCGAGGCGGAGGACATTCGCAACGAGAAGGTCAAGCTGCTCAAGTCGATCCGCAAAATGACCCCGGGGGTGGTGGCGAAAAACGTCGTTCGCGGGCAGTACTTCGCCGGCACGGTCGATGGTGACAACCGAGGGGGCTACCGGCAGGAGGAGCGTGTGAACCCGGAGTCAAACGTCGAGACGTTCGTGGCGCTGAAGCTGTTCATCGACAACTGGCGCTGGAGCGGCGTCCCGTTTTATCTGCGCACCGGCAAGAATCTTCCGCACCGCGCGAGCGAGGTGCGGGTGCAGTTCCGCCCGACGCCCAACGTGTTGTTCGCGGCGCAGGACGCTCTCGATCTGCATGCCAACGCGCTGACACTGCGGCTGCAGCCGGACGAGGGCATCTCGCTGAGGTTCAACGGCAAGGTGCCGGGCAACAGCATCGAGACGCGCCCGGTGCGGATGCACTTCGGCTACGATGCGGAGTTTGGCGCCTACACGCCGGAGGCTTACGAGCGGCTGCTGCTCGAGGCGATGGCAGGTGACGCCACCCTGTTCATCCGCCGCGACGAGGTGGAGACCGCTTGGCAGATTGTCGACGACATCCGCGGAGGGTGGGGCGACACGCCGCTATCCAACCGCGAGTTTTATGCCGCCGGCACGTGGGGGCCGGTTGCGGCTGACGACCTGCTCGAGGCGGATCAACACCTTTGGCACATCCCGGCTCCGGCCAAGTCATGAACGACTACACCTCGTTTTCCGATAAGCACGAGCTTGCCCGTCACGCGGCGGCGCTATGGCTGGAGCGCTTGGCCAAGCGCGACCCGAACAAACCCTTTACCGTGGCCCTCTCCGGTGGGCGTATTCCCAAGCTGCTGTATCACGCGGTGGCGGAGTTGGCTGAGCCAAGCGAGTTCGAAAATGTGCATTTCTTTTGGGGCGA
>Ga0209036_1000094_pt1 | contig 33047 bp, 31 predicted proteins | sample MarorgKNORR_S2LV_3_FD_188222 | JGI IMG/M metagenome (GOLD analysis project Ga0209036, IMG submission 188222) | Marine microbial communities from the Southern Atlantic Ocean, analyzing organic carbon cycling - DCM_A/KNORR_S2/LV (SPAdes) (version 2) | ecosystem: Environmental > Aquatic > Marine >... | reverse complement strand
CATTTGGATCGACATAAACATCAACAAATACTAATTTGTCCTTTAAAGAGAATGCCTTTTTCAAAGTCTTCTTAAGATCCGCTTTTTTGGTAACTTTCAAACCAATATGCCCATAAGACTCAGCAAGCTTTACAAAATCAGGTAAAGAGTCCGAGTAGGTGCTTGCAGAATGTCGTCCGCCATAATTCATATCTTGCCATTGTCTGACCATCCCAAGGGCCTCATTATTAATGTTTATAATTTTTATTGGTAGATTGTACTGAAGGCAAGTAGAAAGCTCTTGAATGCACATCTGAATACTTCCCTCGCCAGTAACACAAACAACCTCGTCTTTCGGGAAAGCTAATTTAACTCCCATGGCTGCAGGCAAACCAAAACCCATAGTTCCCAACCCACCAGAATTCACCCAACGTCTAGGTTTATTGAAATGATAATACTGAGCTACAAACATCTGATGTTGGCCAACATCAGATGTAACCCAAGCATTGCCATTTGTCGCATGATAGAGTTCTTGTACAACAACCTGAGGAAGAATCATTTGAGATTTGTTTTTCTTAAGATATAGATCATGATCGAGGCCGTGCATTTCTCTCCATTTAGCAACTTGTTGATTCCATGATTCTAGAGCATCTGTATCAATTTTAATTTTAGAACGTTTAATCTCTTTTATAAGTGCGCTAAGAGAGTCTTTTACTTGTCCAACTATGGGTATATCTGCATTAATAATTTTTGAGATTGAAGCAGGATCAACATCGATATGAACAATTCTTGCATTTGGAGCAAACAATGATGGAGTATTAGTAATGCGATCATCAAATCTTGCGCCAACCGCAATAATAACATCGGCATTATGCATCGCCATATTTGCTTGGTAGGTTCCATGCATACCTAACATTCCCATGAAATACTTATCCTTTGCTGGGTAAACACCCAGTCCCATCAAAGTGTTAGTAACAGGTGCTTTTAATAATTTATTTAAGGCAATTAGCTCCTTATGAGCATTTCCAAGAATTACACCACCACCTGCATAAATTACTGGGCGTTCTGCTGATAAAATATTTTTACATGCTTTTTTAATCTGCCCAGGATGGGGTAAAACTCTAGGTTGATATGACCTAAGTGAGACCTCTTTAGGTTTTTTGTATTCATATAATTTTGTTGGATCAGTTTTATCTTTAGGTATATCAATAACAACTGGACCGGGCCTGCCTGTAGTAGCTATATGAAATGCCTCTTGGATAATTCTCGGAATATCTTGAGTATCTTGAACAATAAAGCTGTGTTTAACTATTGGTCTTGAAATACCTATCATGTCAGTTTCCTGAAATGAATCAGTGCCAATTAGATGACTCTGTACTTGTCCAGAAATTACGATCAAAGGAATTGAATCCATATATGCAGTCGCCAAACCGGTAATTGCGTTCGTTGCACCGGGCCCAGAAGTTACTAAAGCAACTCCAGGTTTTCCTGTGGCTCGAGAATAGCCATCTGCTGCATGAGTAGCCCCTTGTTCATGACGAACTAAAATATGATCACAAGCTTTTTGTTTAAATATAGAATCATAGATGTGCAAGGCAGCACCACCCGGATAGCCAAATATAAACTTTACTCCCTCCTCTTTAAGAGCTCGAAGTAACAGATCGCCGCCTGAAAGTTTCATGAATCTAAATTATTTACCAAAAAGTAGATAGTTTTATACATTAATTATGATTAAAAACAAGTTTATTGCTTATTTACAAGGACTTTCAGGCAATTTCATTAATTGAATTAATGACTTTATATCTTGAGGAAGATCTGCCTTAAATTCAAAAGCATCATCTTTGTTTAAACATGGGAATCTTATAGTAGAGGCATGCAAAGCTTGTCGAGAAAAATTCTGAATGCAATCGATTAATTTTTTTGAGGTTCCTTTCGCAATAAGATTTCTTGGATTATATAAAGTGTCTCCAATGATTGGAAGTTTTTGATGACTGAGATGTACTCTAATTTGATGAGTTCTACCAGTCTCGATTTCAATTGAAACATGCGAATAACCCCCATAAGAGCTAATTAACGAAACATGAGACAAAGCATCTCTTCCATTTTCTCCTACTCGCATGCGTATTCTGTTTCGAGGATCTCTTTCAATGGAATGATCTATAGAAAAACTTCCAATTACTTTTCCTACAACTAATGCTTCATATTGCTTATAGACTTCTCTTTCTTGCAATTTATTAACAAAAAAGTTTCTAAATTTTTCATTCTTAGCAATAACTAAAACTCCAGACGTATCTTTATCTAACCTATGAACAATTCCACATCTTGGAAGAACTCTTAAATTTGGAAAATGAAAGGCAAGTGAGTTTGCTAGAGTTCCATTATGACATCCCGCACCAGGATGCATTACCATTCCAGACGATTTGTTAATAATTAGAAAATCTTCCTCCTCATATAAAATATCTAAAGGAATGTCCTCTCCGTCCCATGATACTCTTTTCTCAAAGACTGGATCCAAGGCAAGCTCATCTCCAATATGAACTTTTTCTTTAGCTTTAAGATGTTCACCATTCACCAAAAGATTACCATGCAAAATCCATTTTTGAATTTGGCTGCGGGAAAAATCTTCAAACAATAAAGTCGCAGCTTGATCTAAGCGAAAATTATTCTGCTTTTCATTAATATTCTTATGAATCATTTAAGGAATTTGAAAACTTTTATACTATCTTACAATCTAATCTAATTGAATTAACCCAAATGCTTTAATAAATGTAAAATACTTTACCAGTGGAATACAAAATAAAAAATCTTCGTAAATTAACATTAATTGCTTTGATGACTCAGTTCATTTTTATTTCATCTTGTAGCTCGGATGGCCCAGTAATGGAGCAACCTGAACAGATTTATTACGATCTTGCTCAACGAAGGATGAAAGCAAACAATTACTTTTCAGCTATTGAGGCTTTACAAGCAATTGAAACAAATTATCCATTTGGTCGATATGCTGAGCAAGCTCAGTCAGAATTGATATATGCATATTACATGAACGGTGAAGATGAAGCGTCACATGAAGCAGCTGAAAAATTTATCCGCTTAAATCCAAGACATCCTAATATTGATTATGCATATTTTATGAGAGGAATTTCTAGCTATACCAGAGATAAAGGAATATTTGCGAGGGTTTTTAAAAGAGATCTTTCTGATAGAGATATTTCGGGAGCCAAGCAAGCCTTTGGAGAACTATCAGAATTTCTAACTCGTTTTCCTCAAAGCCAATATGCTCCATATGCTTCCCAGAGGCTAATTTACTTAAGGGCTTTGATAGCAAAAAATGAGTTAGTTGTGGCTGAATATTACCTAAGGAGAAAAGCTTATGTAGCAGCTCTTAGGAGAGCCAAGTATGTTATCGAAAACATTCCAAATACCTCAGAGACAATGAGGGCTCTAACAATAGCAAGAGAATGCTACAAGCAACTGGGTTATTTCGAATTAATGGAAGATATTGATTCAGTCATTTTGATAAACGGGGGTGTTATTTCAGAACCTCAAAAAAAATCTTCATGGAATTTCTTTTCAAGAAATGCTCCAGCACCAAATTAAAAATTTTAAATTATTTTGTACAAGGCTTTAGTTAGTTGATTGTTAGTTTTATACATTTCTCTTGGTTTATGTTGTTGATTGCAAATAAATCCGTATCCTAAGTTTTGCTCTGGATCCCCGAATGCAACAGCGCCTCCAACCCCAGCATGACCAAACATTCTGTTGTTTAAAATAGGTGATATATTTCCAAGAAAAGAAATCCCCTGCGACAGCTCATACCCAAGTCCAAATGTTATACCCGCACCAAATAATACTGAGTCAGGACCATTGGAATAAGGTGTAATAGCAAGCTCTAATGTATTTTTCGACATTATTGAAGTGCCGTTTCTACTGCAGCCATTACTTAAAATCCCATATAATTTTGCTAAACTTTTGGCTGTTCCATGACCATTTGCTGATGGTATTTCTGCGATTCGCCAGTCTTCAGAATTTTGAAAATTATCACTATCCTCATCCCTAAATTCAAATGCCTGTTCGAAGTCACCAGTCTTCAAGGCCTCCCTTAAGCTTTTAATTCTTTTTGGTAAAAGAAAATCAGGAACATGTTTTAAGAATCCTCCTGGCAGTTTAATAAAATCTTTTTGCATCATTATCATATCTGCGCACCTGCTAAAATTTTCTCTTGGAAGCCCAATATGAAAATCTAAATCAAACGGTTGAGCTATCTCCTCTTGAAAATACTGCCCGACACTCCGACCATCGATCCTTTTTATAATTTCTCCAACCAGCCAACCATATGTAAGAGCGTGATAGCTTTGCGACGAACCTGGTTCTCTGTATGGACTTTGTAACTCGAGATGGCTGACAAACTTGTCCCAATCTTGAAATGAACCAGAGGGAATCCCGCCTTTAAATCCAAACATACCAGCTCTATGGCATAAAAAATCACTAACTTTAGTAGTCTCTTTGCCGTTACAATTATATTCTGGCCAATAGTAACTAACTAATTGATTTGGGTTTAGCTTGCCTTGATCAATTAATCTTGCAGCGCATGTTGCTGTTACTCCTTTAGTAACAGAAAAAACATTGACTAAAGTATCTTCCTCCCATTCCTTTGTTCTGTTTGCATCTCGATGACCACCCCAAAGATTTACAACAAGTTCTCCCTTGTGTTCAATAGCTATAGAAGCTCCTGTCTCAAATCCACTTTCTATCGCATTAGAAAAAATTTCTTTTAAAGGAAGAAATTTTGGATCGCAATCTCCCTTAATCATTTAATTCTCTAAAATTTTGAATTTCTCCACTTTGCAACCTTTTTTGATAACTTAACAACTCCTTTTTAATTACAGGAGCCAAGACATACAAACCTAAGATATTTGGCAAAGCTACAATAAAAATAAGTGCGTCTGAAAAATCTAATACTGCACTCAAATTTACAGTACAACCAATAGCGATAAAAATACAAAAAAATACTTTAAAAATATTTTCTGCTATTGAAGATTCTCCAATAATATAAGTCCAGCCTTTTAAGCCATAGTATGACCAAGACAATATTGTTGAAAATGCAAATAATAAAGCAATAAATGATAACGGAATGACAGACCAAGATAGAGTGCTACTAAAAGCAGTTGAGGTCAAAGCGATTCCTTGAATGCCTTCATTTGCCATTGTTGGATCATAGACTGTAGTTAAAATTACTAGAGCTGTAAGTGTGCAAATCACTACGGTATCAATAAAAGGTTCCATTAATCCTACAAATCCTTCAGAAACTGGTTCTTGAGTTTGAACAGTCGAATGAGCAATTGCCGCTGATCCAATACCAGCCTCATTAGAAAATGCTGCTCTTTGAAATCCTAAAATCATAATTCCTAGCATTCCTCCACTCATGGCTGATGGATCAAATGCTTCGTGAAATATGGCTGACAAAGCCCAAGGCACTCTGTCTGCGTTTATAAAAATTACAATTAAAGCTCCCACTACGTATGTCAATGTCATAAATGGGACTAACTTTGAGGTAACCCGGGCTATGCTTTTTATTCCACCGATGATTACCAGTCCAACTATTCCAGCAAGAATTGAACCAAATAACCAACCCTTGTCAACAAAATAGCTAGAATCTCCTCCTGTTATAAAAATAAATTGCTGAAAAGCTTGATTCGATTGAAACATGTTCCCGATACCCAAACATCCTAAAACAATGGCCAGTGCATAAAACAATCCCATTGGCCTTGCAAGCCAAGATAAATTTTTTTGATGCAATCCAGCTTCAAGATAATACATTGGACCACCAGAAATACTTCCGTCTGGATTAACTTTTCTATACATTACTCCAGCTACACATTCGGCAAATTTTGTAGACATCCCTAAGAAACCCGCAATAATCAACCAAAATGTAGCTCCAGGACCTCCTATAGAAATAACAATTGCTACTCCAGCAATATTTCCTATACCAACCGTTCCAGATACAGCAGTAGATAATGCTTGAAAATGAGAAAGCTCGCCTTCATTTCCTGGCTTAGTGTAATCTCCTCTTAATAATTGAAATGCATGTTTAAATCCCCTTAAATTTAAAAAATTAAAGTAAAAAGTAAAAAAAATTGCTCCTCCAATCAACCATATAACTATCAAAGGCATAGGAGTATTAAAAATCGTATATTCATAAAAAATAAAACTGGATAAAATATTTGTTATCGGTTGAATGACGGCATTAATTGAGGCATCAATTCCGTCTGCTGATAAGGATGTTGAAATTAAAAAGAAGAGACAAAAAATAAGTCTGTTAGGTTTCATAAATTGAATATACTACATTAATAAATTTATATTATATGAAAATAGGAATTCTCAATGCTGATACTGTAGAACTTCCAGGTGCATCAGCATTTGGTCAGTATCCTGAAATGTTTTCAAAAATTTTTTGGGCAATAGATCCAACCATTCAGTTTGAAACATATGAAGTGCAGTTTGATCATTATCCAAAAAAAATAAATGATTGTGATGCATACTTAATTACCGGTAGTAAAGCTAGCGCATACGAAGAGAAAAATTGGATAAATAAACTAAAAAAATTCGTTCAAACTCTTCATCAAAATAAAACAAAGTTGATAGGTATTTGTTTCGGCCATCAGATAATAGCGGAGGCTTTAGGAGGCTCTGTAAAGAATTCCTCAAAGGGTTGGCATGTTGGTGTAGATTCAATATCATTATTTAAACAAGAGTTTGATTTTGATTTTGAAGATGGTGAGTTTAATCTAGTTTTCAGCCATCAAGATGAAGTTGTAAAATTGCCTGAAAATGCAAAATTAATTGCAGGATCAGCAGTGTGCCCAAATGGGATGTTTGTCATTAATAATCATATTCTTTGCACGCAAGGACATATTGAGTTAAAGAAAGACTTTGCAAAATTAATATATGAATTCAGAAAAAATCAGATTGGAGATGCGAAATATTTAACTGCTTGTAAAACATTAATTGATGAAACAGATGAATTGGCAGTTGTAAAAGTCCTAATAGAATTTTTAAAAAATTAATTTAAAAAGGTTTATCGCCGTCAATTGCCACTCGCTCTAATAAACGGTGCGCAGGAAAATAATCATTAATGGGTTTATGTTGAGTACTTCTGTTATCCCAAATAGCAATAGAATTTGGCTCCCAATTGAAACGACAGGTATATTCGGCAGTAATTGAGTGATCATATAGAAAATCTAAAATTGCTGAGCTTTCTTTAGGAGGCAGGCCGATTATTTTTGTTGTAAATAAAGCATTTACAAAAATAACTTTTTGTTTGCTTTCGGGGTGCACTCTTATAACAGGATGTTGTACTGGAGGATTATCTTTGACAGCTTCAGCCAAGCGCTCTTTACCACCAGGCTCTGCCAAACTTTCCTTAAAACCATAACTAAAATCATGCTCTGCATTAAGATTTGAAAGAAATTTTTGCATTCCCTTAGATAAACCATCATAAGCTGCTGACATGCTAGCCCACATTGTATCCCCTCCCTTTGGAGGGCAAATTTTTGATCTTAAAACTGAACCCAATGGTGGATGTTGACGGAATGTCATGTCCGAATGCCACACCTCGATTTTACTTGGTTTTTCTGCTGTGCTCTCAAGAATTGTAATTTCTGGAAAGCCTGCAACTGTGTCATAGGCAGGATGTGTTTGAACTGGGCCAAATGATTCTGCTAATGCTTTATGTTGTTGTGGCGAAATATCTTGATCACGAAAAAAAATAACTTTGTGTTTTATAAGCAGTTTTCTGATTTCGGCATAGACCTCGGGTTGCAAGTCATTGCAAAGGTCCACTCCATGTAATTCTGCTCCTAGAGCTGCAGCTATTGGTTTTACTTTAAACATTGTTAAAAAGATATTTTTTTAACGAAATTTTAATCTTTAATCTCACTATCAATCAAGACTGCAATTAATAAGGCCGGTTCATCTCCATGATTGACCCATGCATGATTTGTACCTCTTTGAACCACAGTATCAAATGGCTCAAGTCTTACTTCTTCTTCATCCAATAAAAGAGTTACATCACCCTTTAATAAAATTATGTAGTCAATCGTCTCTGTCTTATGCATTGCAGGATGCTTAGAGGTATCTATCCTATGATGAGCTGCTCCAATGCGATCGAATGCCTCGGCAGCTAAATCTTGAAGAACATCCCATGGAACTCCTTCTGGAGTAGGATTAATTTGAAAATATCTAAATTTTGTTCCACCTTCAGGAGGTGACAAGATAATTGCTGAATCACCCCTATCGACTTCATCAGTTGAATCGATTTCTGCTCCATCTGTATTCCAGATTTCAAATAGTCCTCCTACCTCTTCTCCTATTGAGCATGCAGGTGGTCCATCAATTGTAATGATCGATTTACCATTTTGATTATGTCCAGTGATTATTCTTCTCATTTTCTTTCTTTTAATTAACTTAATAAATGATTTTACAACTTATTTGAAATTGCATAGCAAGCTGGAATATAAAAAACAGCAATAATCGTTGAGCCGATAACACCACCTGCCATTGCCCAAGCAAGCGGTTCGAAGAAAATACTTGTGATTAATAAAGGCATGAATCCACCAATGGTCGTTGCTGAGGTTGTGATTACATGACGAGTAGACCTGATGATTACCTCGACTAAATCCTCTTTATTTATAGGCGATTTAGCATGAGCCTCTTTTATATGAGACAAAACAACTATTGAATCATTGATTGATAGTCCAGCAAGTCCAATTGCTCCAACGAGACCCATGAAACCAAAATTGGCTTGACCGAGAGTTAATCCTAGAAAAGCTAAACCTGTACACCAACCCGCAACGCTTAATATAAGAGTTGCTTGTCTAAATGAGTTTAAAGCTGAAACTAATGCAATAACAATAAGCACAAAGAAAAGTATCGCCGATGAAAAAATGTTTGCTTGAGATTTACCTCTTGCATCTGCTTCTCCGCCTACCTCAAGAATGTATCCAGGAGGAAGCTCAGCCCTAAATTTTTGTATCTTATCCTTCAAAAATTTTTCTGTGTCTGATGGAAGTAATCCTGGCCAAATCCAAGCCGCTACTTGATTTTGTCTTTTGCCAGCATCTCTAGAAACAAAATTAGCCTGATTGGTAACAGCAAATTCTCCATAATTAGACGAATAATCAAATCCATTATTTGATGGGACTGATAAATATTGTGTAGATCTAATTGAATCATTAGAAGAGCCTCTTAATTTAATAGGGATTTCTTTGTTACCATCAAGCATAGTTCCAACTTCTATACCTTCACTTGCAATTGCGAGTTCGTTAATAAAAAATTCGCCTGAAATTGAATTCATGGCTAAATCAGATTCACTAAATTTAAACTCTAAATTAGCAGCGCCTCCGCTTAGTTCACTGTTGGTTAAATATACATCCGGGGCACCTCTAATTATCAACTCTAGTTTATTGCCCAAAGCTCTAAGAACAGAAAGGTCTGGACCATCAATACTATACTCAACAGCCGCATCTACTGGAGGACCTGAATCAAATTTATCGATAATAATTTTTAAATCTGGATTTTCAGAAGTGAGTCTTTTTGCAAGCGTAGGAAGTTTTTTGATCATCTCACTGTAAGAAGAGGCTATGTAGACTCCTTGCCCTAGGTTATTAGATCCAAGAGCGGAATCTCCGCCTATTACGTTGTAAAGTATTCTTGGCAATCTTCTGCCTATAAACCAAAAATCATCTTCAACGATTCCACTCTTTAATATAGACTCTCTAATTTTTAATACCTCTTTCTCAGTGCTCTCTACATTAGAGTTTTGAGGTAACTCAATTGATACTTTGAACATATTCCTATCTAAAGCGGGAAAAAAATCTGCCTTTAAAAATGGAAATGATAAAAAGCCTATCATGGGCAAAATCATTGCAATCATTATTCCTCTCCTTGGAACGGCATATGACCATGTAAGAAGATCTCTGTATCTTTTAAGAAGCTTTTGATTTGAATATCCACTTCCAGAAAAAATTTCTCGATCAAAGAGCTTTATTTTATTAATGTAGTTTAGAAGTAGTGGAACAACATACAGCGCGAGAAACAAAGACGCAGTAACAGATAAAATAACAGTTTTAGCCATGCCGCCAACAAATTCTGCGCTTGGCCCTTGGCCTGCTGCAATTGGGAAAAAGGACAAAGCAGTCGTGGCGGTTGCAGCAGAAAGTGGAATCCATAAATGACTAAATGTTTCGTATGATGCTAATTCACGAGAATGACCTAAACTTCGTCTGTATTTAAAGTCTTCAACTACAATAATTGCATTATCTATTAACAATCCCAGAGCAATAATTATTCCTGTCATTGAGGTTTGATGCAGTGGCAAACCTAATAATTTACATCCAAATAAAACTAAAAAAATTGTAAGAGGTATGATGGACCCAACGATCAAAGCTGATTTAAAGCCTAACAAAAAATAACTTATTCCAATAACAATCAGGGTCGCGAAAATTATGCTTCCATACAAATTATTAAATTTTTGTTTAAAATAATATGATTCGTCGTAGATTTTTTCTAATTTGATTTCAGGAGGAAGTTGCTTTCTAAAATCTTCTACTAATAACTCAATGCTTTCCACATAAAGATCAACTCTCAAGGAGAATGCACCCCTTATTTCAACAAAAACAGCCTTCTCTCCATTAAATACAACAAGTTCTTCGGGTGGATCTCTGGGATTTTTTGATAAGCTTGCTATATCACCAAGCCGGATAATTTCATATTCATTAAAAACTTTAATTGGTAAATTAGACACCTCAGATAAGTTAGTAAGATTTTCTTGAGACTTTACAAGAAATTCTTGACCATTTTTTGATATTTGCCCAATAGGTTTTTTTGCATCAAGTGAGGCGAGAACCTCTGCTACTTCTTGAAAGGTGAGTCCAAGAGCTGATAACTTTGCATTATCAACTTCAACTAAAACTTCCTCATCTGCAGAGCCAAAAACAGAACTCCTATCTGATCCTGCCATATATGCCATGCTTTGACGAAGATCCTCAGCTATTCGTGATAAAAGAATAAGTGGTGGTTCGCCATCACCATTCCATGTGAGGGCATACAACAATGTTGTTGGAGGTCCGCTACTTCTAATTAACTGTGGCTTCAGTCCAGCAGGCAAATCAAATAATGATTGATCTAATTTATCTTGAACTTCAGACCACACTTGCTCAATTAATGTTGGAGAAACATTATCTTTTATTTCCAGAACAGTTGTGCCAAAACCTTGAGAGGCAAATGAAATAATTTCATTAAGCTCATAAACCTCTCGGAGTTTCGCCTCCATTGGCTCAAGAATTTGTGTTTCAATTCTTGTTGGTGATGCACCAGGATAAATTGTCTGAACTGTTGACCAGCGCTGAGCTAACTCAGGATTTTCTTGTCGAGGAACTGTGTTAAGCGCAAATACACCAGATAAAAATATAAAAATTAGTAGGAGTGCAAAAACTCTAGGTTGTGTAAATAAAATCTTTAAAAAAAACATAGCTTAATTTACTCTTAAAATCTCACTATCTATGACTTGTTCTGCTCCTCCGCTAACAACCATATCACCGGTGTTAACGGTGCCAGAAATATAAGCGTTATTTCCTTCAACATGAATTAATTCAACAATTTCTTTGGATACTTGATATTGATTTTTTTGATCTGTAGATACTGTATAAACATTCCAAAGACCTTGGGTTCCTTGAGAGAGAGATTTAAGTGGCACCCACGCACCTGTTTTTTCTTTTGTTTGCGTCAATTGCAGAAATGAAATGGATCCGGGATTAATAAAGGTACTAAATTCAAAGATACACAATCTATTATCACTTCCTTGACTGCTCATTTGAGTAAATCTCTTAAATTGAGCAGAATGTATTTTGTCATTAATAACAAAATTGTATTCCTGTCCGATAATAAGGCCATCTATGACGTCACTTGGTACAGATACATGTGCTTCAACACTCGTAGAATCAATTACTTCTAAAATTGCTATTCCAGGGCTCGTAACTGTTCCAGAATCAAAGAATCTATTTTGAATGAAACCATTAAACGGAGCACGAATTTTGGTTTGCTCCAACTTTACAGAATAAAAATCAACTTGAGCCTTTGCAATTAAAAAATCAGAACTAGCGCGGTCAAGTTCTTGATTCGAAATAAAACCTTTCTTTTTTAAGTCTGTAAATCTCTTAAGAGCTTGATCTGCTAAGTCATATCTTGCAACTGCCTGGTTAAGGCTAGCCTGCATTTCAGATGGATCTAAAAAAGCTAAAATATCACCTTTTTGAACAGCATCACCTATGTCAACTTTTACTTCGTCAATTTTTCCAGCAACTTCAAAAGCTAATTTGGAATAATTAAGAGGCAGAATCTTGCCTGGAAATCTTTGAGAAATATTGTATGTTTTTTGTATTTCTAGAGTTGTAATCTCTAATGAGCCATTGGCAGATAATGGGCTTATCATTATGAGAAAAAGACCCAAAATTAATAAAAATTTATTCATAAAAATTATTGTGATAAGCTAATAATGTTAACAGCGTAAACATAGTATATATATGATGTTTTCACTGTCAACATATATACTTATGACATATCATCACGGAAATTTAAAAGAGGAGCTTATTTCAAGCGCTTGCAAAATTTGTGAGCTCGATGGTCATGATCAGATGAGCCTCAGATCAATTGCAAAGGAAGCAAATGTTTCTCAAACTGCTCCATATAGACACTTTAAAACCAAAGAAAGTCTTCTGGCAGAAGTTTCAACACGCGGGTTCAATGAATTAACTAAAAGATTGAGCGAAGCTTTAAAGAAAAAAAATAATGCTCTATCTTTAGAGGATCAGTTCTTAGAAATGGGTCTCGCATATCTAGAATTTGGTCTTGAAAAACGAAATATCTATGATCTGATGCATAGTCCTTCTATTCAAAAAGCAGATTTTCCTGAGCTGCTTGAATCTGCTGGCGGAGCATTTGACGTGCTAGTAAAAATTCTTATGAAAATTTATCCAGGAATAGATCAAAGTCAACTGAGTCAAAAATGTATGAAGTATTGGGCAATGATGCATGGTCTTATAGGTATATTAGACCTTAAAACAAATTCAGCAAAAGAATCAGATGCTGCAGAAGCAATGATTAATACAAGAAATGACCTTAGAGCTTTCTTAAAAGAGGCAATAGACTTTTAATCTATAAAAATTTTAATTCTTTTTGAGTAAATTGGAGGATCATGAGGTATATGCCTAAAGTCACCCAAAATAAGTTGCATTGTGTGCTCCCCCTTTGATAGTTCCAGCTCAACCTCTGTTTGACCTTTGCCAAAATGTATATGATTTTTATCAGCAGGAATTGGCATATTAAAAGGTGGCAAATCAGCGTCTATAATTAAATGATGATGGCCTGTATTTTGAATTTGAATTCCGGCTGGTGCGACGCCAAAATTTTTAAGGCCAAACTTAACTGTAACTTTGCCATTTATTGATTCCTCATTATTAGGAGATATGAAATAGACTGAAGCATCTATTGGACTGGGGGTTAATTCAATAGCATTTAATGAAATTGAAAAAAATAATATAAAAAAATATCTCATTTAACCTAAATATCTCCCATCACCATACATCAAGGTGTTGAATTCCCCTAAACTTTGGGCTTTTAGAGCTTTGGCTAAAACAATGGTATGAGAGTGATATGGATGCGTCTGATCAATCTTGCAGAAAATATTTGCTTGAGCATCTTTTAAAAATGGAGTATCGCTTAAGTCCCAAAAATCATTTTCAAACCTTTGTGACTCTAAGTCTTTTGAGCTACATAAATTAGATATTTCTTGCTGATTCTTTTGTAAAATATTGATGCATAGAGATACATCTTTTACAAGCGTGTCGTGGATGCTGGCATCTTTATTCACACAAACTAAAATTGCCGGTGGATCAATCGATAGAGAAGTTACTGAAGATGCCGTCATAGCATATGTTTCTCCAAAAGCATCTCTTGCAGAAATTACACTTACAGATGCAGCCAAAGATCTCATTGCAATTAAAAATTGTTCTTTAGTCATTAGCGTTATAATTTATAATCTTTAAAAATTTAAAAATTGAACACGTCAAGCATAAGAATAATTGGAGGCAGAAACAAGAGCTATCGAATAGTTTTTAGGGCTTCTCCTGATCTAAGACCAACCAGTGATAGAGCAAAAGAGACTTTATTTAGTTGGCTCCAATTCGAAATAGAAAATAAATCTTGCTTAGACTTATTTGCTGGTACCGGTGGACTAGGCCTTGAGGCCCTATCTAGGGGTGCTAAACATGTAACATTTGTAGAAAAAGAAAAAGTCTTGCACTTAAATATATTGAAAAATATTAATCGTCTTGGTCATAAAAATAATATTGAAATAATTCACAATAATGCCTTTAAGTGGTTAAAAACAAATAAAAAGGCATTTGATTATATTTTTCTTGATCCTCCATTTGATAAAGTTGAATACACAGATCTTTTAAGCAAAATCTATGAAAGTAAAATCATAAATGATGGAGGAAAAGTATTTTTAGAAACCAATAAACACGCTAAGCTTAAATTGAGTGACTCTCGAAAGATCCTTAAGAATAAGATTATTGGGGATGTTAGGCTCATGATCTTACAATGAAAATAAGAATAGCAACCAGATTGTCTCCCCTAGCAATGCTTCAAACAAAAGAAGTAATTAAAAAAATACAACATCACCATCCTGCATGTACTTGTGAGGTTATTAAAATAGAGTCTGATGGAGATTTAACTGATACACCTTTGCATATGATTGGAGGTAAGGGGTTGTTTATTTCTAAGCTTGAGCAAGCTTTACATAATGACATTGCAGATATTGCGGTACACAGTTTAAAAGATGTGCCTGCATCCCTTGATAAAAAATTTACTATTGCAGCAACACTTCCGCGAGAAGAAGTGGAAGATGTTTTGCTATTAAGAGATAAATTAAATATAAGTGATTTATCAAAAAAGCTAAAAATTGCTACCTCAGGGCCTAGAAGAAAAGCGCAATTGCTTGGAATAAACTCAGGTTTCAACATAGTGCCAATAAGAGGAAATATTCAAACAAGAATTGATAAAATGACTACAGAAAATTTAGATGGTTTGATAGTTGCAAAAGCTGCTCTGAATAGGTTAAAAATTTCACATCCAAATATTTATATATTTTCGCAAGAAGAAATGCTGCCTGCGGCTGCTCAAGGAGCAATTGGTATCGAAGTTATTGAAGAAAATCTGGAAGCTGAAACAATTAATTTACTTCAATCTATAAACGACAATTTAACTTTTAAAGCCACAGAAATTGAAAGAACTGTTGTTGCAGCTCTTCAGGGTAATTGTTTATCACCAATTTCTGCACTTTGTAAAATTAGTGATCAAGATGTTGAACTAAAAGTGAGGGTCTCGAATCAAAAAGGATCTGAGGTCTATGATCAGAAAGAGATCTTTAAATTGGACAATAAAATTGAAGCTTTGGAAGGTTTCATTGAAAAACTTATAAGCAATGGCGCAAAAACACTAATTCAAAAATAAATGATTGTTAATACAAGGCCGACAGAGATTGCTGATAAAACTAATGATTTACTCAATGAGCTTAAATGTGATTTTATACATGTGCCTTTTACCAAGATTGAGGAATTAGAACCTCCTGCCTCTGCAAAAATCTTGTTAGATAAATTAGGTAATTATGATGCTGTGATTTTCACCAGTCAGTCTGCTGTAAAATATGGCATAAAATTTGTTCAGGAAAAGTGTGCGAATGTAAATCACATTCCTATAATCTCTATAGGATTAGCAACTCAAAGGTGCTTAAATGAGTTAGGCATCTCCTCAGTTGTTCCAAAAACTTATAACTCTGAGGGAATTTCAAAGTTGATAATAAAAAAAGATTATAGGAAATGCATAGTTTTTTGCGGTAATAAAGCTCCTCAACTTCTTTCAATGACTAATGCAGATATTGATGTATTTCCATGTTATGAATCTCTGGATAAAAAAAATATAGATTTTGCAAAGATTAAAAAATTAGATGAATCAATAATTTTAATCTACACACATCAAAGCTTAGAGATTTTAGTAAAAAATTTTAAAACCTATGAAATGGAAAAAATCATTTTAATTTGCGCATCAGAGAGAATTCGAAAATTAGCATCAAATTACAGTTTTAAGGATTGCGTCTTAGCAAAGTCACCGCTCGACAATGATATTTTAAATGCTGCTACAAAAATGAGTAATTAAATTAATTATTTCTTCTTACCATTGCCATTGCCGCTCTTCATGGCACTAAAGAATTCATCATTTGTTTTTGCAGACTTAAGCCTTTCTATCAAGAATTCAATTGCTTGAGAATCTTCCATATCATCAAGAATTTTTCTTAAAATAAACATTCTTTGTAATTCTTCTGGACTTGTAAGAAGGTCCTCTCTTCTGGTCCCTGAACGTCTAATGTTAATTGCAGGATAAATTCTTTTTTCTGCAATTTTTCTTTCGAGGTGAATTTCCATATTTCCAGTGCCTTTAAACTCCTCATAAATTACTTCGTCCATTTTTGAACCAGTTTCAACTAAAGCAGTCGCAATAATTGTAAGACTTCCGCCCTCCTCAAGATTTCTTGCTGCACCGAAAAATCTTTTTGGTCTCTCAAGAGCATTTGAATCAACTCCTCCTGAGAGAATTTTTCCTGAAGCAGGTTGAACAGAATTATATGCCCTGCCTAACCTCGTAATAGAATCTAGTAAAATTACAACATCTTTTTTATGCTCGACAAGCCTTTTTGCTTTCTCAATAACCATATCTGCAACTTGAACATGTCGAGTTGGTGGTTCGTCGAATGTACTTGCAACAACCTCTCCTCTCACAGTTCTCGACATATCTGTAACTTCCTCTGGACGCTCGTCAATCAACAAAACAATTAACTCAACTTCAGGATTATTCTTAGTGATTGAATGGGCAATACTCTGAAGCATTAATGTTTTACCTGCCTTTGGTGGCGAAACAATTAATCCGCGCTGGCCTTTACCGATGGGAGATGCTAAGTCAATAATTCGTGATGAGAGATCTTCGGCTGAACCACTGCCTTGCTCAAGCGTTAAACGAGCAGTTGGAAAAAGCGGAGTAAGATTCTCAAAGAGAATTTTTTTCTTTGTTTTCTCAGGGGCCTCTTTGTTAATCGTATCGACATAGACTAAAGCAAAGTATCTCTCACTATCTTTTGGAGGTCTTATTTTTCCATGAATTTCATCACCTTTTCTAAGGCTAAATTTTCTGACCTGACTTGGAGATACGTAGATATCATCAGGACCAGAGCAATAGGAGCCCTCAGGAGATCTTAAAAATCCAAATCCATCATTTAATATTTCCAGCACGCCTCCACCATAAATATCAACGCCCTCTTTTGCTTGTTTTTTGAAAATGCGAAATATAATTTCTTGTTTTTTTAATCTGCCTACATCTTCAATGCCAAGATTCTCGGCAATTTCAACCAACTCATTGATTGGCTTGGCTTTCATTTCAGTTAAGTTCATAAATTTCTCTGGTTTTTTGGAATTAAGTGTTGATTTGATGGGTAGCTATTAAGCTAGGAGAGAAAATGATAATTCGTTTTCCCGCAAGATGCAAAGTTTTAAATTTCTGCTGCTATAAATTCCTCCAATTGTTGCTTACTGATCGCCCCTATTTGTGTAGATGATACTTCACCATTTTTAAATATTATTAGCGTTGGAATTGACCTAACACCATATTGAACAGCTAGCTCTTGATTAGAATCAACATCCATTTTACAAACCTTTACTGAGCCAACCATTGCATTAGCAACTTCTTCTACAGTTGGTGCTAGTTGTTTACATGGTCCACACCATTCAGCCCAAAAATCAACTAAAACCGGTTGCTCTGAGTCGATAACCTCTTGATTAAAATTTTCAGAAGTTAACTCTTTGACATTTTCACTCATGAATTTAGCTCCACCGCTATTTGTTTTGCTGCATAACTAAGAATGGCATTTGCACCAGCTCTTTTACAACACATTAAAGATTCTAGCATAACATCTTTATCAAGCCACCCCTTCTCAATGCTCAATTGAAGCATTGAATATTCTCCGCTAACTTGATAAACAAAGGTTGGGACCTGAAATTCAGATTTAATTGCATGCACAACATCAAGATAAGCAGTTCCAGGTTTAACCATTACTATATCTGCTCCTTCTTCTATATCCATTCCTACTTCATGAAGAGCCTCATCGAGATTTGCAAAATTCATTTGATATGTTTTCTTCGAAGCCTTACCAAGATTTGCAGCTGATCCAACGGCCTCTCTGAAAGGACCATAAAAACTAGAAGCATATTTGGCAGCATAAGATAAGATAATCGTATCAAAAAATTTATTCGATTCTAAAGTATCCCTAATGGCCTTTATTCTTCCATCCATCATATCTGATGGAGCAATAATATCAGCACCAGATTGCGCTAACAGCAAAGCTTGATCTTGAAGTAATTTAACAGTTTCATCATTCTCGACTCTTCCATTAATCAAAAGTCCGTCGTGCCCATGATCTGTATATGGATCAAGTGCGACATCTGCAATTTTAATAATGTCTGGAAATCTTTCTGCTAAGCCAGTTAATGCTAAACATACTATATTGCCTTCATTTAACGCGTATGATCCATCTTTATCTTTTTTGCCTGCGTCAATTGCGGGAAAAATGGCAATTGATTTAATTCCTACTTGGGTTAGTGCTTCTACCTCGAAGTACAAAGAATCTAAATTATGCCTATGTATCCCAGGCATAGATGGTATTTCAATTTTATCTTCAGATTGATCGGCTATAAAAATTGGTTGAATTAGATCATCAGTGTTTAGATTATTCTCAGCAATTAAGTCTCTTAAAAAACTTTTTGTGCGGGTTCTGCGCAACCTTGTTTGAGGAAATGTTCTTTTAATCATTTAAGTTAATCTGTGATGGCGCCCTTGGAAGCTGATTGAACAGTCTTTTTATATTTTGCTAGTACACCACTTTTTGGGGACGAATTAGGATTTTTCCATAGATCTGCTCTTTTTTTCATTTCATTATCAGAAATATTGAGTTCTAAAATATCCTTGTTTGCATCAATGGTAATTTCGTCTCCATCCTCTATTAGAGCGATCGGACCACCTAATTCTGCTTCAGGACTTATATGACCAACCACAAAACCATGAGTGCCGCCTGAAAATCTTCCATCAGTAATAAAAGCAACTCTATCTCCCAAACCCTGTCCCATAATTGCAGATGTTGGCTTTAGCATTTCTCTCATGCCCGGACCACCCTGGGGACCCTCAAACCTTATAACAACAACATCTCCATCTTTAATCTTCTTATCAAGAATTGCTCTCATTCCCTCTTCCTCAGAATCAAAGACTCTGGCATTCCCAGTGAAAACAGTCCCTTCTTTGCCAGTAATTTTTGCTACAGCTCCTTCTGGAGCTAAATTTCCATAAAGCACCCTCAAGTGACTTGATTCCTTTACGGGATTATTCAATGGCATGATAATCTTTTGATTGCTAGGATATGGATCTACATCCTTAAGATTTTCTTCTAATGTTTTACCAGTTACGGTCATACAATCTCCATGCAAAAGATTGTTATCAAGCATAGTTTTCATCATTGGAGTAATTCCACCTATTTCGTTTAATTGAGACATAAAGTGATCACCAAAAGGTTTAATGTCTGCTAATACAGGAGTTACTTTTCCAATCCTAGTAAAATCATCTAGGTCTAAGTCAACGCCTATGCAATGAGCAATTGCTATGAGATGCAAAACAGCATTTGTTGATCCTCCAAGCGCAATTACAACTGCTATAGAATTTTCAAAAGCTTTTTTTGTCATGATATCACTTGGTTTTAAGTCAAGATCAAGTAAATGTTTTATTGCCTCCCCAGCATTCTGGCAATCTACTTTTTTATCGTTAGACACTGCATCCTGACTGCTGCTTCCAGGCAAACTCATCCCCAATGCTTCAATGCTTGATGCCATGGTGTTTGCTGTATACATACCTCCACAAGACCCTGGCCCTACAACGGAAACTTTTTCAATTGCTATGAGCTCATCTTCGGTTATATCCCCTTTTGCATATTCGCCTACTTTTTCAGAAACTGTTACATAATCTGTATTTATAGAACTTGGCCGAATGGATCCTCCATAAATGAAAATTGAGGGTCTATTCAGTCTTGCTAATCCCATAAGTGCTCCTGGCATATTCTTATCACACCCACCTATTGCAATGACTCCATCATAACCAAGGCATCCAACAACAGTTTCAATTGAATCTGCAATAACTTCCCTAGAAACTAATGAAAATTTCATACCTTGTGTACCCATAGATATCCCATCAGATACTGTAATAGTATTAAAAAGAACTCCTTTACATCCAGATGCATCTATTGAGCTCTCAACGAGATCAGCCAACTCATTGATATGCATATTACAGGGTGTGACTTTTGACCAAGTCGATGCAATGCCAACTAGTGGTTTTGAGAAATCAGCTGTTTCAAAACCTACACCTCTGAGCATTGATCGAGATGCAGCCTGAAAGGGCCCGTCTACTAAATTCTTTGAATGTTTTCTATTAGACATAATTAAACTGTTGAATAACGCAATGCTGCGTTAAGAAGTTTATCAGTATAGACTTCTTCTGGGTTTGAGAAAACTTGTTTTGCGGGTCCAGACTCAACAATATATCCATTTTGCATGACAAATATGTAATCAGACATTGATTGAACAACCTTCAAATCATGGCTAATAAACAAGTAAGTCAACTCAAACTCTGTTTGAATTTTCTTTAATAACTCAATTATCTGTATTTGAATTGATCTATCTAGTGCAGAAGTAGGCTCATCTAAAATCATAAATGATGGATTCAATATTAAAGATCTAGCAATTGCAATTCTTTGCCTTTGTCCACCTGAAAATTCATGAGGATATCTAAATCTATCGTCTGGATTAATCTCAACTGATTTCAAATATTCAGCAACACGTTCATCTTTTTGATTTTTTTTAAGATCAAAGTGGACATCAAGGCCCTCGCCAACTATCTCTCCTATTGTCATTCTTGGTGAAAGAGATCCATACGGATCTTGAAATACAATTTGAATATCTTTTTTGATTAATTTTGATTCTTTTGAATTTAATTGATCAATATTACGATTATCAAAAAGAACTGATCCTTTGAAATCAATCAGTCCTGCCAAAGCTTTACCAAGCGTTGATTTGCCAGATCCAGACTCACCAACTAATCCAATTGTTGATTGTCTTGGTATTGAAAAATTCACATCTTTTACAGCATGAAAGAATTCTTTCTTAAAAAAATTTCTGTTTGGTAACGGATAAAAAATATTCAGATCCTTAACATCAATAAATGAGTTTTTTTCAGATAATGTCTCTTTTTTTGCCTCCGGTTCTGAATCAATAAGCTTTTTTGTATAGGCATGTTGCGGATTTGAAAAAACAGTCTTTGTATCTCCCTGCTCCACAATCTCTCCATCTTGCATTACTGTAATAGTGTCAGAAAATTTTTGAATTAACCCTAAATCATGAGTGATGAATAATATTGACATTCCTATTTCATTTTTTAACTTGATCATTAAATCTAATATTTGAGCCTGGATTGTTACATCAAGTGCAGTTGTTGGCTCATCAGCAATTAGTAATTTAGGTTTATTTGCAAGGGCCATAGCAATCATAATTCTCTGCCGCTGGCCACCAGAAAGCTCATGTGGGTATGAGTCAAACCTTCTATTAACGTCTGGGATCTCAACCAAACCCATTAAATTTTTTGCCTCTAAAATAGCATCATATTTGGGTTGTTTTTTATGCAATAAAATAGATTCTACAATTTGATTTCCAACTTTATGATATGGGTTAAGTGAAGTCATTGGTTCTTGAAAAATCATTGAAATCTTATTGCCTCTAATCTTTCTTAAGGATTTCTTATTAGCGCTTAGTATTTCCTCACCATCAAATTCAATTGAAGATTTCTCTCCATATGATGCCTTAGGCTCTTGAAGCAAGCGCATAATCGACATTGCTGTAACTGATTTCCCAGACCCAGATTCTCCAACTAAACCCACAATCTGATTTTTTTCAATCAGCAAATTAAAGTTCTTAACTGCAGAAAATTTACTTTTTCTAACTTGAAAATTTACGTATAAATTTGAAATTTTAAGCAAGGGAATCATTTAAATAAAATTTTTGTAGGATTTTATAATATCTAGCGCAGCAATTTTTGCTGAGTTCAAAGCCGTTAGATTAACAAAACCATGAATAAGATGAGGATAATGAATTTGCTCCACATAATTTCCTGAGTTATTAATCTGCCTTGCATAAGCTTCGCCTTCATCACACAGAGGATCAAATCCTACCGTTATAATCAATGTCTTTGGCAGTGCAGCATCTGGATCAATAGTTAAGTTAAAAGTTGGATCAGCATGATTATTATCTGATGCCATAAGCTGCTTCCAAAACCAAATCATAAAATTCTGACCTAAAAAAAAGCCTTTGCTAAATTCGACTTGTGATTTTGAATTACACAAGGGATCTGTCATTGGATATATTAAACATTGAGAATGAGGAAGCTCAAAATTATTAAGAGATCTATATGTCGATAAAGAAGCTGCTAAGTGACCTCCAGCACTATCTCCGCATAAACTAATTTCAGAAATAGGTATGTTATTTTCTTTAGAGATCCATTCAATAGCAGAATTAGCATCCTCTAGGGCTAATGGAAATTTATTTTCCGGTGCCAATCTGTATTCTAGGGAAAAAACCCTAGCCTTCAAGTGAGATGAAAGGAATTTAACCCATGCATCATGAGTATTAACACTTGAAACAACATATCCTCCTCCATGAAAATATAAAATTATTGTATTAGATTGTAATTTTTCGGGAAGATACTCCCTGATCATCAGTCTACCCCAATCTTTCTCAATGCAATGATCAATGGTTTTAATATGCTCCCTAGGTTTTGCATTCAATGGTAAATCAGATCTACCATTTTCAACCTTTTCTCTTAAGTCTTGAACTGAATCATGAGAATCCGGATCCTCAAATGAATTATTTTGCAATGAAAGGAGGCCAAGAAATATTTGTGTTTGATAATCTAGTATTTGATTATTAACTATAATTTTTTTCTGCAACGTAAGACATTTTAAAATCCACGTTGGAAGAGCAAAAAAAATCTTTAAAAATATTTTTATAATCACTTTATCTTTTTATAATGCATTCATGAAATCAAAAAAATTATTATACTCGTTTGTTTTTCTATCCGGATTAATATTTGGCAATCTACAATTTGAAGAAACAAATATACTTAGTGTTAACGAAGCATTTATATTCAGCACAGAAATTAAAGAAAACAAAATTGTTGCTTCATGGGAAATTAAGCCAGGTTATTACCTTTATAAAAAATCAATTTTAATTCAAGATGGTAATAAATTGCTTAAGCATAGATTCATTACAAAAAATGAGTTAAGGGTATTCGATGAATTTTTTGGAGAAACTTATATTTTTAAAGACTTTTTAAAGGTCGATGCTGAACTTTTAAATGATGATAAAAGTTTGTTTAACAACATAAAGGTAGGTTATCAGGGTTGTGCTGAAGGTAAATATTGCTATCCAAAAATACTAAAAAGTCTATAAATTCGTTTAATTTCATAAAAAAACACTATAAAATCTTTTAAAATGAAAATATTAGTCATACATGGTCCAAATTTAAATCTACTTGGAATAAGAGAACCTGATGTGTATGGTTCAACTACAATGGAAGAGATTAATCAAGGTTTGCTCGATAAAGCAAATTCTAATGATATTGAGATTGAAGCGTTTCAGAGCAACGCAGAGCATGAAATTGTTACTAAGCTTCAAGAGTCAATAAATCAAATAGACTATATTATTATCAATCCAGGAGCTTTAACTCATACTAGTATTGCAATTCGGGATTGTTTGCTTGGTATTGGAGTTCCATTTTACGAAGTCCATATATCTAATATTTTTTCAAGAGAAGAGTTTAGACATAAATCTTTTTTTTCAGATATTGCGAGTGGCGTTATTTGTGGGCTTGGAACACAAGGGTATGAACTTGCATTGAGTCACATTATCAAGAGTAATCAGGATAAAAAATAATGGATATTCGAAAGATTAAGAAATTAATTGAAATGCTTCAGGAATCTGATCTTAGTGAAATTGAAATTCAAGAAGGCGAAGAGTCCGTTAGAATTTCTAGAGGAAGCATGAAATCAATAGAAGTTCAATCTGTTCCTATCGAATCCGATAAAGCAGAAGTGTTATCTGGAAATAATGATACTGCTAAAATTGATTCAGGCTCGTCTATAAAATCACCAATAGTAGGAACTTTTTACAGAAAACCTGCGCCAGACAAACCTCCTTTTATTGATATTGGGAGTCATGTGAATGCTGGAGATGTTGTTTGTATAGTGGAAGCAATGAAAATGATGAATGAAATAAAATCAGAATTTACTGGTCAAGTCACCGCCATTAATGTTGAAGACGGCTCGCCTGTTGAATTTGATCAATCTCTGATAGTCATAGATTAATGTCAAAAAAAATTTTAATTGCCAATCGAGGAGAAATTGCTCTGCGAGCTCTAAGGGCTTGCAAAGAACTAGATCTTCAAACTGTTGCAATTCACTCCTCAGGTGACAAAGAACTTAAGCACTTAAGATTAGCAGATGAAACTGTTTGCGTAGGACCCGAAAATCCACTTGAAAGCTACTTAAATATTCCAGCAATTCTTTCAGCTGCTGAGTTATCAGGAGCAAATGCAATCTATCCAGGATATGGCTTTCTTGCTGAAGATCCTGATTTTTCAGAGAGATGCGAGGCCAGTGGTTTTATTTTTATAGGGCCTTCTTCCAATGTTATCCGAAAAATGGGAGATAAAATTACAGCAAAGGATCTTGCAGAAGATTCAGATATTCCAACGGTACCGGGCTACAAGGGTGAAATGCCTGATAATGATGAGGATATAAAAAAAATAGCCAAGAATGTTGGTTATCCTCTCATGATCAAAGCATCAGCAGGAGGAGGTGGAAGAGGAATGAGAGTTGTGCATGATGAGTCAACTCTTATTTCCTCTTTACAGCTTACAAGACAAGAAGCAAAAAATGCTTTTGGAAATGATACCGTGTATTTTGAAAAATTTATCAAAAATCCAAGGCATATAGAAGTTCAAATCATTGCTGACGGAAAAGGAAATGCTATACATCTTGGAACAAGGGATTGCAGCATGCAAAGAAGGCATCAAAAGATTATAGAAGAGGCTCCGGCTCTTGATGTTGATGAAGACTCTCTAAATGAAACTTTAGAAGCATGTTTAAGGTTGTGTAAAAATATTGACTACACAGGCGTAGGAACTCTGGAATTTCTCTATGAGAATGAAAGATTCTATTTCATTGAGATGAATACAAGAATACAGGTTGAGCATCCTGTATCAGAAATGATTACTGGATTTGATATTGTAAAGGCGCAATTAAAGATTGCTCTTGGTATGCCGATAACTCTTGATCAAAAAGAAATCATTGTTCGGGGTCATGCAATTGAATGCAGGATTAATGCTGAGGATCCTGAAACTTTTGTACCATCACCTGGAGTTATTAATAAAATGCATCCGCCTGGTGGATTTGGAGTGAGATTTGATTCTCACATTTATTCAGGATATGTGGTGCCCCCATACTATGACTCTCTACTTGCAAAAATAATTACAACTGCAAATACCAGAAAATCATGCATTAAAAGAATGTTAAGTGCCTTAGACGAATTCTTTGTAGAGGGCATAAGCACTAATCATTCTTTGCATCAAAAGCTCTTAAAAGATGAGATATTCTGTCAGAATAAACACAACATTAATTATCTTGAAGAATCCTTTATAAAGAAATGAGTTTAGAAGAATATAATCCCCAAAAATTAGAAAATCTCATTCAGGAATCATGGAAACAGATGGACTCTTATAAAGCCGACTTATCTAAAACTAAAGAAAAATTTTACTGCCTATCTATGTTTCCTTATCCGTCTGGAAAATTGCATATGGGGCATGTAAGGAATTATACAATTGGAGATGTAATCTCAAGATTTAAAAGAATGCAAGGTTTCAATGTACTGCAACCGATGGGTTGGGACGCATTTGGTCTGCCTGCAGAAAATGCAGCGATACAAAATAAAGTTGATCCAAAAAGTTGGACTGAGCAAAATATCCAAAGTATGAAATCGCAATTAGAGAGATTGGGCTTTAGTTACGATTGGTCAAGAGAGGTTAAAACCTGCGATCCAAATTATTTTAAATGGGAACAGGAGATTTTTACTAAATTACAAAAAAAAGGTCTTGTATATAGAAAAAAATCTTTAGTTAACTGGGATCCAGTTGATGAAACTGTCTTAGCAAATGAGCAAGTAATTGATGGTAAAGGTTGGAGATCTGGAGCAACAGTTGAACTTAAAGAAATTGATCAATGGTTCCTGAGGATTACTGATTATGCTGATGAATTGTTGTCCTCAATTGAAAACTTAGACTGGCCAGAGAATGTAAAGTCAATGCAAAAGAATTGGATTGGCAAGTCATTTGGATCAGAAATAAAATTTGCTTTGCTTAATAGTGATGAGTTAACAGCTTTTACAACAAGAATTGACACTATCTATGGCGTAACATTTATAGCTATTTCGCCCAATCATCCAATTGCTCAAAATCTTGCAAAAGATAATGCAGAGATAAACGAATTTATAAAAGAATGTAATGCAATAAAAATGGCTGAAGCAGATTTGGCTAAAGCAGATAAGCTGGGACTTAAAACAAATTTAAAAGTACGACATCCTTTTTCCGATAATAATCTTGATGTTTGGATTGCAAATTATGTCCTCATGGATTATGGAACAGGTGTGGTTATGGGTGTACCAGCTCATGATGAAAGAGACTATGAATTTGCTAAAAAATATAACATTGAAATTAAGCAGGTTATCGAAAGTGATGAATTGCCATCGCCTAAAAAAGGCAAGCTTATTGACTCAGATAATTTTACTGGACAAGAATCGGATGAAGCGATTAAAAATATTAATGATTACTTAGAAAAGAATGCTATTGGAAAAAGCATTGAAAATTTTAGACTAAGAGACTGGGGTGTAAGCAGGCAAAGGTTTTGGGGATGTCCCATACCTGTAGTCTTCGATAATGGTGAACCTATTTTTTTAGAAAAAAAGGATCTTCCAGTGGAATTACCAAAAATTAAAGATGGAGAATCCCCTAAACCGTTAAGCCAAAATAAAGATTTTTTTGATTTGGGGTCTGGAAAGACTCGTGAAGTTGATACATTTGATACATTTGTAGACTCATCATGGTACTACGCAAGATTTACTGCTGCAGATAATGATGAAAAAGCTCTAGACGATGATTCAAAATATTGGCTACCTGTTGACCTTTACATAGGTGGAATTGAACACGCAATTTTACATCTCTTGTATTCAAGATTTTTCCATAAAGCAATGAGAGATATTGGTCTTGTGGAGGGCGACGAGCCTTTTAAAAAACTTCTTACACAAGGCATGGTATTGAAAGATGGATTTAAAATGTCTAAGTCAAAAGGAAATACCGTAGATCCACAAAAGTTCATTGATAAATATGGAGCTGATACTATTAGGCTTTATATGATGTTTACATCTCCGCCCGAACAATCTTTAGAGTGGTCAGATACTGCTATTGAAGGCTCATACAGATTTCTAAAACGAATTTGGACTCTAATATCAGATAGAAAGATATTTTTAGAAGAACCACCAAAAGATTTTTCAAAACTTGAGCTTAAACTTCGTCAAAAAAGTCATCAAACTTTGAAAAAAGTAACTAATGATTATGGAGAACGAAACTCTTTTAATACAGCAATAGCGTCAATTATGGAGTTATTGAATGCAATACCTGATTCGTTTAAATTAGACGACGCAACCTCAGCAGAGGTGTTTTGTCTGGACGAAGTTATCCAATTTACGCTCAAAATGCTGTCGCCAATTACTCCCCATATAAGTCTTTATTTATGGAAAAAATATACGGACTCTGACGGACATAATTTTGAGTATTCCTGGCCAAAATATAATGAAGATTTTCTAAAAGTCGAAGATTTTCAATTAATAATACAAGTGAATGGCAAGGTTAGAGGCAAAGAAATCATCTCAGTAGATGCTGATCAAACTGCAATAGAAAAGCTATCAAAAGAAAATGAAAATGTTAAGAAAGTTCTAGCAAACCAACCTATAAAAAAGGTAATCTATGTTAAAGAGAAGCTAATTAACTTTGTAATATAAATGAACTACATAACACCATTCGACGACTACCCTATCCATCAGGCAGTAGAGCCAATAACTATTCCTGGCTCGACTGACAGAAATTTCTATGACAGGTATTTCTTTAATGGTATGGATCCCGAAAATGAGTACATCTTTGAAATAGGTATAGCCCTTTATCCTAATAGGCATGTTATGGATGCTCACTTCAGCATCTCTTATAAAGGTAAGCAATATTCATTTCATGCAAGTCAACGCCTGGACAAGAATAGACTGCCTATAAATATTGGTCCCATGTGTTTAACAATTGACGAGCCAATGAATGAGTTGACATTCTCATTAAAAGATCCTGACAATAAGTTAAATTGTAATCTCAAATTTTCAGCCAACTCTGTTGCGCATCAAGAACCTAGATCCCTATTAATGGAGGGCACTAGAACAATTATGAATACAATTAGGTTTACACAGCTTGGAAAATGGACGGGTGAAATATCTACTGAGGCTGGATCACTAGAGCCTCAAGCGGTTTACGGCACAAGGGACAGATCATGGGGTGTCAGGCCAGTAGGAGAGCCTGAGGGTGGCGCTCCAGGCATGCTCAATCAAGAACCAGGAGTATACTGGTGTTGGGCTCCGATCCATTTTGACGGGTTTTGTACACAATTTGGTACATTTCAGGACCAAAATGGAAATACAACTCAAATTTCTGGGCACAAATTACCCCTATATGATGATATGTCCTCTGCCCCCACTGATATTGAAATTGAGACAATGCATTCCCTTCATCATTCCGTAAACTGGAAAAAAGGTACCCGTTGGGCTACTGGTGCAAAAATATCTGGCATGTTTAAGGATAATAAAAACTTTGAAATAGAGTTAGAAACTAGGGGTCCAATATTTTTCTGTAAAGGAATCGGTTATCAGCATGATGAATGGAAACACGGTATTTGGAAGGGTGAAAGTGAAACAGGATATGAAGTATGGGACTTATCTAAAATTGATCCAGGTGACTACACTTTTTTTCATACTCATCAAATTGCAAAAGCGACACTAGGCTCTGAAAAAGGTATTGGAATACTTGAAAACTTAGTTGTTGGAAGACATGATCCATCTGGCTTTGAAGACTTCTTTGATGGGGCAAAATAAATTTAAAAAGTATTTCTCAATACTTATTTGTTTTTTATTGATCACAAGTTGTCAGTATCAGTGGGTTGAAAAGAAATACATAGAATTAGAAAAAGTTAGCTTTGGGTCAAGTATTAAAGACTCCTTTAAGAATAAAACAGTAAGATATTTTTCTGCAGGCGCATCTGAGGATAATATGAGTCTTAAAATCCTAAATATTAACTTTAGGAAGAAAAATTTCTACGGAGGAATTGCAGCAAGAGCAAAACAAATAGAAATTATTGGTGAACTAGAATATATTTTTTTAAGTTCAACTCAAAGCAAAAATGGTGTTCTGAAAACATCTGGTTGGATACCAGTAAATGAATCTAATCCGCAGTCAGAATTGATGGCGCAAAAAACAATAATTGAGGAATTGGAATTTTCGTTACTAGAAATGCTTGCACAGGAATATTGGTTAATTGAAAGTTAGTTTTATAAATTTTTTAGATCCTAAAGATCATAAATATTTCCTTTTAACTGGCGGCGAATTTGTTTTAAAACAAGATGCTGTTAAAAAGATAGTAGAAAACTTAAGAATCAGTGGATTCAGCGAGAAAATCTCTATCTCTCAAGATGAACTCGATTCAATTCAAGAAATAACTTCAAGAAATATGGGTGGCTCTCTATTTCAAGAGAATCTTATCATTCACATAAAGCATACTTCGGGGAAATTTCCAGAAAAGATTAAGTCGTTTATTGAAGATGGTCATATTTTTCAATCTTCTAATATTGCATTAATTATTGAATCAAGTATTGAGAAAACTCCAGTAAGTGGAACTTGGATAAAAAGTTTTGATTCCTTTGGCCTTATTATTAATTGCAGTAAATTAAAAGTTATGGAAGAAAAAATTTGGCTAAAACGACAGTTAGACTTTTTACCAAAAGACTTACTTCCAGTATTTGGAGGTTCAATTTTCCAAAACAATGAAGCAAACCTTTTAGGTCAAAAAAATGAAGTAGCACTCCTGAAACTTTTATTTTTAAGTAAAGACTCTTTTGATGAGTCAAAAATAGACCATATTATCTTTGGATCTGGCATTAGTGCATTTGAGCTTGAAGATTTATTAATTCAAAGAAATTTTAAAAAAGTTCTCAAAACAATTAGTTATATGCGAGAGCAAGATCGACAGAGCTCTGCTCCAATTATTTGGATAATCTCAAAGGTTATAAACTCATGCTTAGAGTCATTAAAAGCAAAAGATAAAAAATCTGCGTTAATTAAAAGCGGAGTATGGTCCTCTAAAATTAATCTTTATTTGGAGTTAGTAAAGCAGGCTAAGACAAAGGATTTTTTAAAGCTAAATGAAGAAATACTGAAAATTGATTTAATTAATAAGGGTCTTATGAAAGCAGATGCATGGGAGCAAATAGATAGTTTAGTTCTTAAGCTTCAAGATGCGACTGCATTGCAGACTTAAAAAATTCTGAAATTTCTTTATACCCCTCATAATTTTCTTGTAATACATAATCTGTACCAATTAAATTCGTTATCGGTAAAAGACCTTTTGTAGAGCTTGTTAACCATATACAAGGTGAAGTGTTAAAATCTTCAATGTCACATTCACCTTCTTGCACACAATATGAAGTGTCTTTGAGTGCGTTAATTAAGATCTGTCTAGTTATGCCTGGCAAGATATTCTCAGACAATGCTGAGGTTCTTACTGCTCCCGAAGCATCAAAATAAAATACATTGCTCGCACCTGCTTCAGTCATAAAACCACCACGATGCATCACAACTTCTTGGCAGCCCAAAGATTTTGCCTTGTTCATAGATAAAACATTTCCAAGAAGTGAAGTTGATTTGATATTACATTTGCCCCATCGGTCATCATCACACAACATAGCACTGATTGGAGAAGAAGAAGAGGTGGATGGAATTGCATAACCAAACCTTTCTATTTCAAGATTATCTTGGTAAAGATGGGATCTAATGACATCAATGCCCCTTGAGATTTGATAATAAATATAACCATCTTGATCGGCTAAAGCGGATTCAAGTTGTTCAATATCATGACGGACACTTTTAAAATCAACATTCATATTCATTTGATTAACACTTTCAGTCATGCGATCAAAATGCTCTTTAAAGCACAACGGTTTTCCTAAAAAATATGGAATGACCTCATAGATACTATCTGAAAATGTATAAGCACGAGACATAGGTGAAACTTTTACCTGATCAAGTGTGCTTAATTTACCTTGATATATTGCTGAGATATCTATCATTTACCAACAGAAAATAAACTCATGATCCAGAAAACTATTCGAGCCCAAATTCTTCCAAAGAAACCTTTGGCTTCAACAGATTCAATTGCAATCAGTGGTGCTGAAAGCACTAGTTGGTCATTAGAAATAAATTCAATATTGCCAATTACATCTCCGGCAGATATGGGAGCTTGAATATTGTTATTAAAATTATAATTAGCTTTTAAATTTTTAAAATCAGATCTAGGTAAAGTTAACAGAATATCATCCTTGGCTCCAAGAGAAACTTTATCCATCTTGCCACCCCATACTTTTGCAGAAGTGACCTCAGTAGCTTTTGAAATTAGTTTTTGGGTAGCAAAAAATCTAAATCCATACTCAAGAAGTCTCTGAGATGCTGTAAGCCTTTCATTTTCTGAAGGGCTGCCCGCCACGACTGCAATTAACCTCATATCATTTCTCTTAGCAGATGAAATTAAACAATATCCAGCTGACTCAGTATGTCCGGTTTTAACTCCATCTACTGTGTCATCTCTCCATAAAAGCTTGTTTCTGTTGAGCTGTCTTATTCCGCTAAATGTAAATTCTTTTTCTTTATATGTTGCATAGTGATCAGGAAAATTATTAATCAATGCTTTAGTGATATTAGCTAAATCTTTTGCAGATGAAAAATGATCTGGATCTGTCCAACCGACAGCATTTTGAAACAAAGTATTGCTTAAACCTAATTCTGATGCATAGGCATTCATAAAATCAACAAATCCTTCTTCAGAACCAGCAACGTATTCAGCCATTGCAACAGTAGCATCATTTCCAGACTGAATAACGATTCCAGATAATAAGTCTCTAACTTCAATCCTTTTTCCAGCCTCAATAAACATTTTAGATCCGCCAGTTTTCCATGCCTTTTCACTGATCAAAACTTTGTCATCTAGGCTAATTGCACCAGAAGCAATTTGATCAGCTATAACATAACCAGTCATCACCTTTGTCATGCTTGCTGGAGAAATTTGATTATCAGCATTAAATTCTGCTATTACAGTATTGGTGCTTGCCTCAAGCAGTATGTAACTATCTAAATTTAATTTAGGTGCTTTTGGAACCATCGATTGAGCCAATGCATCAACGCAAAATGGGGCAAAAAGTAAAATATAAAATATTTTTTTCATTCTATTGATGTTACTTTAATTCGATGGACAAATCATACACGGCTTTTGCATAAAAATGACTACGATTATATTTAGTAATTGCAATAAAATTATCGTCACCGATAAAATATTTATCTTTTGGCTTGCTCAACAGGATCTTTTGTCCAGCTTTGATAAGATTTTTATTTTTAATATTGTTCAAATTCATTAAATT
>Ga0209036_1000093_pt1 | contig 33131 bp, 31 predicted proteins | sample MarorgKNORR_S2LV_3_FD_188222 | JGI IMG/M metagenome (GOLD analysis project Ga0209036, IMG submission 188222) | Marine microbial communities from the Southern Atlantic Ocean, analyzing organic carbon cycling - DCM_A/KNORR_S2/LV (SPAdes) (version 2) | ecosystem: Environmental > Aquatic > Marine >... | reverse complement strand
AAAGGTATGTCGGAGGTGATCAAAAAAAGCCTCGCAAAATACGCTATTTTCTCAAAGGTTGAGCTAACTGAAGAGGCAGGATTTTGCAAGGTTATCGGCACGATGAATGCTGAGGATGCGAAACTGGTAGGAGATATAATAGGGCAAGTGCCAGCAGATGTTCTCGGCTCTTATGTGGATTCCAAAGCTATTGTAGTTCGTCTGCCAAGCAACAATAGTCGACTCGAGGTTTGGGTTCGTGAAAAAGAAACCTTCAATGAGTGGCAACTACACAGAGATGAAGCTTCTCTTAATGATTGGAAAAGGGAAGACATTACGGAAGGAATCTTGCACGTCAATCTTCCAATGAGTGAGGAGTACACCCCCCAACTGCTAAACTATGACCTTTCCGGGGTCATTGATTTTTCAAAAGGGTGTTACACGGGGCAAGAAATTATTGCCCGAATGCATTATCGTGGGAATGCAAAAAAGAGGTTGTTCCTATTAACCGGTAAAAATTCAGTCAAAGATAGTAGCGAAGTGATACAACGTTACGGGGATAAAGAAACCCTCGCGAAAGTTCTGGCGTTCAGCAACAGTTATGAAGAGTTAGATAACTCAGTTTTATTAGCCATTCTCAACATTACAAGTGAGCAAAGTAGCTACTCGCTCTCAACACCTAGCCAGAAAGAGTCTACCCTAAACTTGGTGCCCTTATCCTCCTATATCAATCAGGTATCAGATGACAACATCATCGAATAAATTCGATGCCAAGTATAAACTCCAGAATGGGTATTATTTGTTGGACTATGGCGTCCCCGGGCCGATTCGAACGGCCGACCTATCGCTTAGGAGGCGATTGCTCTATCCAGCTGAGCTACGGGGACTTATTCACGTAAGTATTCCAATGATATTTACGACCGTCAATGAATAACTATAATAGCGAATTAATAACCCTTCAATCATACTCCCAAACAAAATGAACTCTATAAATTTCTCCTGCAGAACGTTTAAGAAACTCTCCAAAATCGAACTTTATAGAATTCTTCAATTGCGAGCCGAAGTATTCGTGGTTGAACAAAATTGTCCTTACCAAGACCTAGATGAGTTCGACTTTGAAGCACTTCACATTTGCGGCTATCGGCACGAAGAATTAATCGCATACTCCCGAATACTTAAACCAGACACCAAATATCTAGGCTCCTCAATTGGACGAATCGTTACAAAGAGGCTCATAAGGAACTCCGGCGTGGGTAAATTACTACTACAAAAGTCGATAGAACAATGCATAGTGCACTGGCAAGAGCACAATATCTTCATTTCAGCGCAGGAACGCCTTAAGACTTTCTACATGAATTTAGGTTTTGAAGTAATTTCAGAATCTTACCTTGAGGACGGTATCCCTCACATAGAAATGCTACTCAAAACGAACCTTATCAAGTAGCATCAATTTCTCGTGTTATATCATCAAACTCTTTTAGAGTGAGTTTATTCTCCTGTGGCGCCAGCCTGTTGAAAAAAATAATTGAGAATGATGCAACAACAAATCCTGGTACGAGTTCATATAAGTCAAACAACCCGCCTTCCAAATTTGACCAAACAATCACCGTAATGGACCCTACAAACATACTTATGACTGCCGATTTAGCCGTCATAGTCCTTAAGAAAAGAGAAAAAACTATCACAGGCCCGAATGCTGAACCAAACCCAGCCCACGCATAACTTACCAACTCCAAAACCTTACTTTCTCGATCACTTGCAATCCATAGCGCTACGCACGCCACGCATAGCACTCCAACTCTACTCACTAAAATCAATTCTTTTTCAGATGCATCAGGACGAATGAACACCTTATAAAAATCTTCACTTACAACACTTGACGATACAAGTAATTGTGAATCTATCGTTGACATTATCGCTGACAAAATCGCTGCAGTTATTATCCCTGCAACCCATGGATTAAAAAGTGATTGATTCAAAGCAATAAAAACGGTTTCTGAATTAGCGAGAGGCGTTTCTGAAAAATAGACAATACCTGCTAACCCGCTCGCAACTGATCCAGCTAAAACAAGAATCATCCAACTCATTGCAGCTCGTCTCGCAAAATTCATCTCATTGGGATCTCGTGCAGCCATAAAGCGGGTCAGTATGTGAGGCTGTCCAAAGTAGCCTAAGCCCCAACCAATTAATGATACAAAACCTATCGATGAAACACCTGAAAGTAAGTTCGTAGAACCTGGTTTTACAGTTTCCATCTTAAGGATTAGCTCACTGCCATTTCCAATTTCAAAAAAGACGAGAATAGGTGCAATAACCAAAGCCAGCAAAATCAAAAAAGCCTGCATTGCGTCTGTCCAGACGACTGCTAGAAACCCACCGATCATGGTATAGAAAACTATCAGCAGACAACCACCAACTAACGCGACCTCATAACTAATGAAAAAACTATTTTCAAAAAGGATCGCCCCGCCAACCAATCCTGACGCCACATAAAAAGTAAAGAATATAAGAATCACTATCGCTGATACCGAGCGAATCAATTTTGTTTCGTCCTTGAACCTAAATTCGAAGTAATCAGGCAGAGTTAAAGCATTATTCGCTCTTTCACTATAGATACGCAATGAGCGGGCTACAAAGCGCCAATTAAAATAAGCACCAATGGCAAGTCCAATCCCCAGCCACGCCTCACTTAAACCAGCCAAATAGACAGCACCCGGCAGACCTAAGAGCAACCAACCGCTCATATCAGAGGCGCCAACACTTAGTGCCACTATCAGAGGGCCGAGCTTTCGCCCACCCAGGATGTAATCATTTAGACTATGAGTATGCCCGTAAGCTTTGATACCAATGATAAGCAAAAGCACTAGATAAGCAGTAAATGCAATCAAAATCGGGTAACTGAAATTCATAACATGACTAATTTGATCGGCCCGACCCTTAATTAAGAGATGGCTAAAGAAGTTGATCTAATTATACCGACTTTATCGATTACGGCACGTTTAGCCCTCTCAAGACCCTTTATTGCTAATCGCAATTTCAAGAGAAGTACCTCATAAGCATCGATATAGGAAAGTAATCGCCTTAATAACTTATTATATAATAAAGTATTTACCTTACTTAAAGTCACACTCGAATTAAATAAACTAAATACTTTAATTAATTGGTCGATAAAGCATTCAAGGAGGGATTATGGAGCTATCCAAAAGCCAGCAAGAGATACTTCAACGACTAAAAGTTCGTGGACCACAATCGATAAAAATTTTGTCTAAGCACATGAAACAGACAACCATGGGGGTTAGACAGCACCTGACCGATATGCGCTCCAAAGGTTTTGCGACTCAAACCAAGACAGAAAGGCAAACGCGAGGTCGACCTCTAAACTTGTGGAGACTTACCAAGAAGGGACACCAATACTTTGAGAACAATCATACGCAAACGACATTAAATCTGATTGAAACAATCCAAAAGTTAGAAGGCGGCGATTATTTACGGAATTTAGTTCACTTGCAAAATAGACCAACACAAGAGTTTTATAGAAAAGAACTTGAGAACACCGATCCTAAGCTAAATAGCCAAATAACCCGTCTCGCTGAGTTACGCAATGAAGAGGGCTATATGGCTGAAGTCCGCCTCTTACCCGAGGGGTGGCTCTTGACTCAGAATCACTGCCCCATATACTCCGCGGCAAAACACTGCAGTCACTTTTGTGAGGCTGAACTCGCCTGTTTTCAACAAGCTCTCGGAGCCCAAGCCGATATCGAGCGAGTGGACCACGTATTCAACGGATCGCGCCGCTGCACATTCAAAATTACCGCAGCTAACGTGCAAAAATCAGAGAATTTTTAACCACAGACAGTTATCATCGCTTGATTTATAAAACCGAAATCAATACGTATCATAGATAGCAGCGCAATTAACCGAACCCTCGTGAAGGTAAGAGATATTTATGCCGAGAAAATTTAAAAGGGCAATTATCGCAATACCGGCTTTGATTATAGCTTTCTGCCTAATCGTTCCTAAAGTTATTGGAACTGGAGTCCGTGAAACAATCACAGACCAAGCATTGAACCAACTCGCCATAGCTACCGGCGGACAAATCAATATCTCTAGATCCAAGTTAGAGAGTAGATGGTTCAATAGCTCAGCTGAATTTATTATAGATTTAACGCACCCTCAAAATAATAATGCCATACTCTCTTTACCGCTATTAAGCAAAATTCATCATGGACCTATCTTGTTAACTCAAACTGGACTCGATTTTGGACTACTTGGTGTAGAAATAATTTTAGACCTCGCTAAACTATCTTCTGACGAGGTAGCCATTGAACTAGGTGTCCTAGCAGCCTCTGTTGTTGCCGGTTTTAATCAAAACCTGACAGTTGAAGCAAGCATTCCGAACCTGGAAATTCGCAGCAAGCGAGAAAATTTATACATAAACATGAGCGAGCTTAATTTTGATTCCAAAGTAAATTTAGATCTATCAGGTCACACAAAGCTAACTTTAAACGAGATCTTGATTCAAAATAGATTAAGCAATATTCAAATAAGCTTAAATAATCCGAGCCTTACACTAGAAACCGAAGGGCCCGTTGAGTCTTCTAGTGAAAGCGCCCTATCAGTCGTAATACCATCGTTAGCCGCGTCAGAACCACTCTCTTTCAAGGTTAATAACTTGCGCCTAGATTGGCGGTCCACACCTTCAAGTACTGAATCAGGCCTCACTAATTTTTCGCAACATATCCTAATGGACGAGATAGTTAGCGAACTGCCACTTACATCCTTTTCTTGGAAGAGTGAAATGAGCGGGGTGAGTGACGAGCTGATAGCGAGTTACAACAGAATGCTTCTTGGTATGCAATCTCAAACAGTCATGGACCCTCTCTCAAGAGTGGCTGAACTGACCCGATATGGAAATGAAACCAGCTCGCTTCTGATTCAAAATGAACTTAAACTTGCTAATGTCCTCATAATGGAATCGTACGAGGGTGAACACAGCTTAGAGCTTGACATCGCCTGGGAAGGACTGCCCGGCTTATCGAGAATTGAAGATCTCAATTTTGAGGACGCTCTCGAAGCTTTAGCTGTCGAAGGCAATCTATCGTTAAGCCAAGAAGCTTTGTTAGCGAGCCCTTTTGCAGCCCTAGCAGAGCATTACACAAATGAGAATTACTTGATCCCGAACAACGGTGTATTGAGTCTACAAGCAGTATTAGACAAAGGCTTACTTACCGTAAATGACGAGGCCATACCATTAGAGCAATTTGTACAGTAATGGGGTCCTCTAATGGGTAAAGCGCACACAAGCTCATTTCCAAAACGTCACGGCCATTCGCCGCGAAAGCTTTATTCTTATCCGAAATATTGGGCTGAGTGCTTTGGCACTGCTCCATTCCTACCTATGTCCAGGAGTGAAATGGAAACGCTCGGATGGGATAGTTGCGACATAATTATCGTGACAGCTGATGCCTATGTTGATCACCCCAGTTTTGGCATGGCCGTTGTGGGAAGGCTCTTGGAAGCCCAAGGGTTTCGGGTTGGCATAATCTCTCAACCAAAATGGGATAATGCAGAGGCTTTTAAGTCCCTCGGAAAGCCAAACCTATTCTTCGGAGTTACTGGCGGGAATATGGACTCACTGATAAACCGTTATACAGCGGATTTAAGACTCCGAAGCGAGGATGCATACACCCCTCATGCGAAGCCTGGCGCTCGACCTGACCGCTCAGTGATAGTCTATAGCCAGAGGTGCCGTGAAGCTTATTACGAAACTCCGATCGTTATAGGAGGCATAGAGGCAAGTTTGCGTAGGATAGCTCAGTATGATTACTGGAGTGATAAAGTCAGACGCTCGATTTTAATCGATGCAAACGCAGATGTTCTTCTGTTCGGAAATGCAGAGAGAGCGCTTGCAGAATTGGCTCATCAGTTGGCGCATGGGCGGAAACCGGAAGATCTTTGGGATCTTAGAGGAACTGCATTCGTTAAAGATTCACTTCCAGAGAAATGGACCGAAATAGATTCTAGCCGCATAGACTGGCCAGCGAAGATTGATAAAATACCGAACCCTTATGACTTTCACAACAACGAAGAATCTACAAAGACTGCTTCAAATTTAGATAAAGATGAAACAAAAGTTAGGATAATTCCACTACCATTGCAACGAAAGGCAGAATTCGATCAAGAGACAAGTTACATCAGATTACCGTCTTTTAATAAAGTTACAAATGACGCTATACTTTATGCTCACGCCTCTCGCGTCCTGCACCAAGAAGCCAATCCCTTCAATGCAAAAGTCCTAGTTCAAAAACATGGCACGAAGGAGGTTTGGATTAATCCGCCACCAGTGCCCCTGGAAACTGATGAGCTTGATTGGGTGTTTGACCTACCTTTTAAAAGGAGACCACACCCTAGCTATAAACAAGCAAGAATCCCGGCCTACGATATGATAAAGACCTCAGTAAACATCATGAGAGGCTGTTTTGGAGGTTGCACATTTTGTTCAATAACAGAGCATGAGGGAAGAATAATACAGAGCCGATCTGAGCAATCTATTCTTAAGGAGATTGAAAAAATCCGTGATGAAGTTCCAGGATTCACCGGCACAATCTCTGATTTAGGTGGGCCAACCGCTAATATGTATAAACTAAATTGTAAATCGGCCTCAATCCAAAAATCCTGCAAGCGATTGTCATGCGTATACCCCACAATCTGCAAACACCTAAATACTGACCATAAACCAACCACGCAACTCTATCAAAAAGCTCGTAAGATAAAGGGGGTAAAACGTGTGGCTATTGCTTCTGGTTTACGTTATGACCTCGCCTTAAAAGATCACGACTATATAAGAGAGCTAGTTACTCACCATGTCGGCGGGTATCTAAAAATAGCACCTGAGCATAGTGAGGAAAAAACTCTATCGAAAATGATGAAACCAAGTATTTCGTCATACGATCAGTTTAAGAAACTGTTCGATAAATATTCTAAAGAAGCAAATAAAGAGCAATATTTAATACCATACTTCATAGCAGCGCACCCCGGTTGTGATGATGACGACATGTTGAATTTAAGTATGTGGCTTAAACAGCACAAGTTTAAACCTGATCAGGTACAAACTTTTTATCCGTCTCCTATGGCACTTGCTACATCAATGTATTATTCGCAAAGAAATCCCCTTGAAAAGGTACGATACAAAGGCGAGAAACTTAGTGTATGCAAGGACATCGATAAAAGACGATTACAGAAGGCTTTCCTCCGTTATCATGACGAAAGTAACTGGCCGATACTCCGTGAATCTCTAAAGTCTCTTGGGAGAGCAGACCTCATAGGTAACGGGCCAAAACATCTTATACCGCCCGCTAAAACTCACAAGTACCCCTCTAATAAAAAGTAAGACCAACTGACTCTCTATTTATTTTTATTACCGCTTCTCTTTATGCTTTGCTCAATATTAGTTAATACGCCTCTCAGAATATTTAACTCCATCACGTCTAACCTAATACGTCCAAAGAGCCTCCGCATTCTTTGCATTAACTGCCTTGGATTTTTTGGATCATGAAAATCAATATTGATCATTACACGCTCCAAATGATCATAGAAATATTCAACTTCTTCTCTTGTAGCAAACTCTTGATCCCAAAGCTCCACTTCTTCGTTTGTTGTTCTGTTTATACTACTTAATTCAGTTTTATGTAGTTCATAACAAATTACCAAAACCGCTGCGGCTAAATTTAATGAACTGTAATCTTTCTGTGCTGGAATCTGAACATGGAAGTTTCCTAACTGCAATTCTTCATTATTTAAGCCAGAGTCTTCCCGACCAAAAACTAACGCAACATTAGTCACGTTCATTTCTTTAGCAACTTTCTGAGCAACCTCTTGCGGGCTCAGCATTGGCCATGGGATTTTTCTAGATCTTGCACTCGCACAAATTACTAACCCACAGTCTTTTACAGCCTCTTGCAAGGAGTCAACAATTTCAGCTGACTCTAAAATATCCACGGCAGACGCAGCCCTACCAAGAGCAACACCGCTAGGAAAATCTTTCGGTTGAACTAATGTCAACCGATTTAAACCCATATTCTTCATTGCTCGCGCGCTAGCACCAATGTTTCCAGGATGTGTTGTATTTACCAAAACTATTTTGACATTACTGAAATTAGGCATAGAACTTACCAAGAGTAAAAACTTTCAAATCGTACCAATATCACTGAACACAACCTATAGCGTAAAACCAAAATACGCATAATTAGCTTTTTGGAGGATAGCGCGTTTGATATCATTATAGGTTTTAAAAATCTACTTCAACCTCTAGTTATAGACAAATTAGGTGGCTATAAATATGCAGCCGATTGTTAACATGGCACTCCGCGCAGCTTACGCGGGCTCTGAAAAACTTTTACAAGCCAGTGATCGACTAGACCGACTAAATATCGTTAATAATGATCCCGCACATTTTTCCTCAAATATCGATTATGAAGTTGAGGAAATTATGATTTACCAACTTCACAAAGCCTACCCAGATCACACAATCAAATCTCGACTTGGGAACTCCATAACTGGAGAAGCTGGCCAGCCTCAATGGCTGATCGACCCTTTATTTGGAAGCTTTAATTATAGCAAAGGCTATCCTGGTTACGGGATTTCAATCGCAATTACCAATGAGGCAAAGGTGAATCACTCGGTCCTAATCTTACCCGCTTCTAACGAGGAGTTTGTTGCTTCCAAGGGGAATGGGGCACAATTAAATAAGCTAAAATTACGCGTTATGGATAAAGGGGCTATTGAGAGTGGCCTTCTAGGTTTAAATTATAGTAATGAGAACACAACTTTAATGTCAGATATTCTTGAGTTGCTTATGCTCAATAAAGCACAAATTCGGATATCTGGCTGCTCTGCGCTAGATATGTTAATGGTTTGTGCAAACAAATTGGCAGCAGGCTGCTGCGAAGCTTCTGAATCATTCAGCGTGCAAGCGGCAACGCTCATTTTGAAGGAATCAGGAGCATTGATCGGCTCAGAGGCCGGCGATCCAAGCCTCGCCAAAGCGACTGAATTTCTTTTCGGTTATCCCCACATTTTTAAGAAATTAGTAAGACTGCGAAATAAGATCTGAGTAAAATTGAAATTTTCTGTAACTACGGCATTTACTCTCTAAATATGGGGTATATTGTTCCCCGGTTAGAAGATGAAGCACACGGGACTAATTATAACCCGCTAGTATGATATGTTGATTCAACGAAGATTGATCAATTTTCTCTCTAGCTTAGGAAGCTAAACTTGATGTTCGATAAGAAGAAAAGTAGTCCACACAATCTTATCGAAGAGCCGATACAACAATCGCTAATTCGCATGACCATGCCAATGATAATAGGGATGATCATGCTCTTCACCTTTAGCCTTGTAGATACTTGGTTTATCAGCTTTCTAGGGACTGAATCTTTGACGGCCATAAGTTTCACTTTCCCCGTCACTTTCACGGTCATGAGCATGGCAATAGGTCTAGGGATCGGAGCTTCTGCTGTGGTTGCCAGCTACTTGGGCGCATCACAATCCGATAAAGCTAAAGAATCAGCAACTGTAATCAACTACATCTCTTTTTCCATGGCTTGCCTCATAGTCCTGCTATGTTGGTCATTGATGGATCCAATATTTGCTATTATGGGTGCTAGCGAGGACCTGATGGTTCCCATTCGAGATTACATGACGGTCTGGTTTCCAGGATCTGTACTAATTGTATGTATTATGACTGGAAACAGCATTTTAAGAGCGATAGGCGATACCAAGACTCCAAGCATATTGATGGCAGCGGCTGGGTTCATAAATGCCGCATTGGACCCATTATTGATCTTTGGCATTGGCCCGTTTCCGGAATTGGGCATCCAAGGCGCAGCTTGGTCAACTATAATTGCCTGGTTTATTGGTTTTTGTTATCTAATGCATTTACTTGTATTCAGAATCAAAATGGTCAGTAAAACATTACCAAGCATCAGGGTATTTATCTCTTCTGGCAGAAAAATGCTCCAGATAGGAATCCCCGCGGCGGGCGCAAACATGATGACTCCTCTTGCTGCTGGCATCATGACTGCCATTGCTGCTAGTTTTGGAGACACGACGGTCGCGGCATTTGGCGTGGGAGCTCGACTTGAGCCAATAGCATGCCTTCTGGTTCTAGCGATGTCATCGTCATTGCCTCCGCTAATAAGTCAGAACTTTGGAGCACAGAGACTAGACCGTGTGGAGGAAGCCTATCGACTATCAATTAGGTTTATTTTAGGCTGGCAATTACTGGTATATGTGATTCTCTTTCTTACTTCAGGGGGTATAGCCTCGATTTTCTCAGATGACCCTAATGTTATCCAGGCGATACAATTATTTATATGGCTCATGCCAATTGGGTACGGCTTGCAGGGAATAATAATACTGACCAATTCATCCCTAAACGCGATTCATAAGCCCATAAGCGCATTATACCTGAGTATTGCGCGCTTCTTTATTTTTTACGTGCCACTTGCTTATTTAGGCAGCGTTTATTTTGGACTTTACGGCTTTTTTGCAGGAGCAGTTTGCGGTAATTTTCTTATGGCTGTCATTTCTTATCGCACATTTAATGAAGCGATCAGCGTTGAGATGAAGTTACGGGAAAGCGCTGCTTAACGAGAAGGCTAAGATCGAAAAATATTTTTCACGGTCTCTACAAGCCCGCCCTTTTGTTCTTGGGCAACCAGTGAATTAATTTGCTCTGTTGATTCCGCCTCAGCTTCTACTAGGTTAAAACTCTTGTCCTCAACGACAGTTTTTTCTTCTGCGTAAGTAAGCCGATTATTCGACTCCTGAAATTCAAGCATTTCCATACAGATGTCGTTGTACTGCTCAGCTGTCAATAATTCGGGTCGCTCTTTCATATTAAGAGTAAATGTTCTGTCATTGGCGGCTGATAAGTAATGCAAATTCTTCTTATGAGTAAGTAACAGACCCTCCTCTTTCGCTGTATTGTAAAGGGGTGTTCCACGCAATGGGATGTAAGGGAAAAAGAAAAAATGCTCCGGCGCAATTGTTCTATTTAACTTGAGAGTTTCTTTCATGTTATCTGCTGTCTCAAGAGGCATACCGACTATATTGAACGTCAATCGGTTTATTCCCGCCTTTTTGCAATTGCTAGCCGCATCGATTACCTGCTGGTTAGTCATCTTTCTGCCCAACATTTTTGAACGGTACTCTTGGTCTCCGCTTTCTATTCCAAACCAAATTGTATGACACCCAGCATCGGCCGCTGTTCGGCAAAACTCTTCGTTCATGACCTCAACTCTCGAATTTATCGAGAAAGGTAATCTAACTTTATCTTTATAGATTTCAAAGAACGCTCGAACAAATTTCAGATTAGAAAGAAATAGCTCATCCCAGAATTCGAAATAGCCAACACCATATGTGTCCCTAAGCCTAATGAGTTCTTCTACCATTGCCTCAGGTTGATACTTACGCAGGAAAGTTTTCTTTGTCTTCCAACCTTCTAGGATGGGTGTGTTACAGCAATAAGTGCATCGATAGGGGCAACCTCTTCCCGTCATAACAGGGAGCACGAGTTTGCCTTGAGGCCCAAAGATGGATGAGTTCACATCTTCAAAACCATCCTGCTTGGAAAATATTTCATAATCTGGGAATGGAAGAGCTTCTAAGTCACCAATCTGGTGAGGCTCGGTTTTGTAGACAGAGCCGTCGTTAAGTTTCTCCCACATTCCATCGACTGGTCCTTTTTTGACACCCTTGAGATGTTCCACGATGTTTCCAATCGCATACTCCCCATCCCCAACACAGATATAGTCAATGTTTGGATTTTCGATAGTCTGCTCTTGGGAGAGCATTGCTTGATATCCTCCGATACAGACAGGCAAATCAGGCATCAACTGCTTCAACTCAGCAAAATAAGGCTCCATGGGGTACCAGTGCGGGCTCATTATTGAAAACGCTATGAGGTCAGGCTTACGGTTCTGGATAGTTCGTGCATAATTGGCCGGCGAATACTCCTCCGAGTCCCTCAAAATCAGCACCGGCTCCAATACAACCTCAACCCACGGGAAATCACGCTTGAGGTAAGCTGCCATGCTGGCTATCGGCATCGCAATCTCGTTCCCATCAGGCGAATAGAAAGCAAAAACTAAGCGTAGTTTTTCTTTGCTTACGGAGCCGAAATATCTCGACTTATGCTGAGGATATAACTGGGCACCGCTGCTAGCGGCTATGATTTCTGCTTGGGAGTTCATAGTATTAACTGCATTTCGCTCTCGTAATCCTAAACAGATGAAATCAATAAAATTCTAACTGCATCTACTGATATCGACAAATTCTGACTAAATTATATCATCAAAGCACAATTTAAATCATTGAATAAGGTGAGCAACATGCGCAGAGCCGCATTATAAAGCGAAATTGTTTCAATTAAGCGTACTTCACCCTTGTATAGGTGTAACATACTCCGGCGATTTTTTGCCTAAAATTTATTAAAAATGACAAAATGGATCTATTAAGTAATGAATGCCATAGAAGCTCTTCATATGAGAACCTCGGCTCCGAGGCTCTGTGAACCCGCACCAACCCGCCCGATGCTGGACAGTATCTGTAGGTCTGCCCTTAGTGCCGCAGATCACGGACTTTTAAAACCCTGGCGATTCCTGATCATCAAAGGCGAGTCGCGCAATCGACTCGGAGATTTATTCCTAGAAGCTAGCATGCGATTGGATCCACAAACATCAAAAGAAAAACAAGAAAGTATTCGAAAAAAGCCACTACGTGCACCCATTATACTAATAACGATATCCAAACACTCCGCTCATCCAAAGATACCTGAGTTCGAACAAGATCTCTCAGCCGCCGCCGCCACTCAGAATATGCTCACGGCAGCTTTCGCACAGGGCATAGGTGCCATATGGAGGACAGGTGCAATGGCCTACAACAAAACTGTAATTGACGGTTTAGGACTAGCTAAAAACGAGAAAATAATAGGATTTCTTTACCTAGGAACGATAGATGGTCCACCAAAGCCTTTAAAACAGACCGATCTTGACGAGTTTTTTCAAGAATGGTGATGATTGGCAAGTCGAAAAGTTAATATAATAGTAGTAACCAAAAGATAATGCCGCCCTGTAGTGAATCTGATAACTAAAATACTTTCCGCTTTTTTGGGGTAATATAAATTGCGCACCACCATTTTTTCCACTCCACTATTAACACCTATTCTGCGCGGAATTTCCATTTTCATTTTAAGAGTGATTGGCTGGAAAACTAGGGGAACCGAATTAGCGCATCAGCGATTTGTCTTAATTGGCGCACCTCACACTAGCAATTGGGATTTCCCCTTAATGCTGATGGTTGTGCTTAAATTAAAGTTACGAGTATTTTGGATGGGTAAGCATACGCTATTCCCTTTCCCTTTTGGAGGCCTCATGAAATGGTTGGGGGGAGTACCAATTAACCGTTCATCGTCGCATAATGTCGTTCGAGAAACAGTGCGCCAATTCAAGGATCATAAAGAATTAGTCGTCCTCATTCCTCCAGAGGGAACACGAAGCAAGGTCAAAGAATGGAAAACCGGATTTTATCACATCGCCAATATGGCCAAAGTACCAATTTTAATGGGTTATGTTGACGCAGAAAAAAAAGAAGCGGGTTTCGCAGATTTTTTCCATCCAACTGGAGATATTGATAAGGATCTAGAAGAAATACGTAATTTTTATAAACCGATAAGCGGATTGATTTCTAAAAATTCTTGAGTGCAAGTGTAACTTATGGGTTTAGTTTATTTCTGCAGACAAACAGGTCAGCAGACTACTGTATACATAACTAGCATACTCTTCTGTATTTACCCCACGCAATTTAAACTTCCATTGCTTTAAATGCCATTGCTGAAGTTGCGCGACAACTTGGGAAGCTAATAATTCAGGATGTTCGCAAATGAATTGTTTTGCTTCGATGCCATCCTTGATAATACCCATTATTATTTCCTCGCCTCGCAGCTCATTATCCAGCGCAAAATTTTGCTGTTCTTTGGACAAACCTTTTAATTCCATAAAACAGAAATAATACCAAGAGCTCATTATCTCCATCATATAAATCTCACTGAATATTATTGCTCGAAGAGACTCTTTTGGTGCAAGCTTTTCTTTCAAAATTCCATCTAAAACTTGCTCAATGTACTTACGCTGAACACCTTCAATAACCGATGCTAAATCATTCTTCGAACCAATATAGGAGTAAAGCCCCCCCATGCTAATTCCCGTTTCTTTGCTTAAATCCCGCAAACTCATGCCTTGAAAACCATGTGTGTTTGAGAGCTTGAAAGTCGCTTCAAAAATCTTTTGAAGATTTGGTATCGCTATTTTTTCATTTTTGATCTGCATCTTCTCCTTGTGCATATCAAAAACGCTCCTCCACAGAGGCTCACCTTCAAGAACCCATTTTTTGCGGAAAGCCAGTAAGCTTATATCGTAGGGCCAACTCAAAATAATTTCTCTCTTCGTTCAATTTGTTTGAATAACTTCATAACATAGTTCGTTACTAATTAACAAAAAGTGTTAAGTCAAACACATAAAAATTGGCTTTGCTACTTAGAGTGCTACTATTCCCTTTTTGCAGTCACTAAATCAAAACCAGTAGGAGGCTACAGACAGTGAGCCTACCAATGCACACAATAGTAAAGAGCTATATCTTAACGAATTTTTAGAAATCTTACGAACCGTCTTCATGGCCAACCAGTATCCAGCCAAAGTTGCTGGAAAAAGTGGCAAGAATAATTCGAGATGCCTCATATCAAGCCGGTCAACAAACACCAGCATGGCTAGTGACATTACGCAGCTTACGCAAAAAAAAGCCGACATGTTTGCTCTAATAAATTCGCTCTCTTCATGCTGCAAAAGCAAGGCCATAGGCGGACCACCTATCGAAGTGCTAGTACCCATAAATCCTGATAAAAATCCTGCAGAAAACATCAAGCCTGAATTAGGCCTCAGTTTTAGATTACTGAGACTTAATGCAACTGCTGCAACCACTGAAAGACCAACCCAAAGCGCAAGTTGCTCTATGGAAATCCAAACCAAAAGCATACCGCCAGCCATCGTCCCGGGAATACGACCCAGAATGGCAAATTTTAACCCCGAAAAAGATATGGATCGCCAATGTTTAGCCGCCATAACCAGAGACAGAGTAAGCGCAGAAATTGTTATAGGTGCCGGCACATAAAGTGGGTCCAAAAAAAACAAAATTGGAGCCGCCACAATAGCCAAGCCAAACCCAAGCGCAGTTTGTACGTAGGACCCAACAAATATGACCACAGTAGCTACAAGAATTTCCATGACCTGCTGCAACTTCTACTCTCATTCAACTGAAACGCGAGATCATACTCGCTATTCCCCATTTACTCCAGCTAACCGCCTCCCCATGCCGGCAAGTCTAGCGGTAGCGTTAATTAGCTAAAATAAACCTAATCTCCCAGTTATACACTACAAGCTACCGTCGCAACCCGTGTTGCAGAAAATGAAAGAGAACTCTAATTCCTTGAGATATTCAATTGAGTAATGCCCCTGATAGAATTCGTGGCGCTGTAGAAAGCTACCATAGTCGGATTAGGTTACTATGATAAGCTTCACTCTCTTACAATAGAATTGTAAAAACTGAAAGGAAAAGAAAATGAAGTCACGCGCCGCTGTCGCATTCAAACCCGATCACCCCTTAGAAGTAATAGAAGTAGATCTCGATGGACCAAAAGCTGGCGAAGTTCTAGTCGAGATAAAAGCTACCGGAATTTGTCATACTGATGCGTTTACCCTCTCAGGCGAAGACCCAGAAGGTGAATTTCCAGTCATTTTAGGTCATGAGGGCGCTGGAATTGTGAGGGAGTTAGGCCCTGGTGTTACGTCTGTAAATGTTGATGACATAGTCATTCCTCTGTACACGCCCGAGTGTCGTCAGTGTGACTTTTGCCTGCACCCCAAAACCAATCTGTGTCAATCAATTCGCGTAACTCAAGGACGGGGGTTAATGCCAGACGGCAGCAGTCGTTTCTCCTTAGACGGAAAACCAATACTTCACTATATGGGTTGTTCAACTTTTTCTAATTTTACAGTACTACCTGAAATAGCTCTGGCAAAAGTCAGAAGCGATGCGCCTTTCGAAAAAATTTGCTACATCGGCTGTGGTGTCACCACTGGCGTGGGGGCAGTCGCCTTTGAAGCGAAAGTAGAGCCCGGAAGCACAGTAGCAGTATTTGGATTAGGCGGTATAGGTCTTAATGTAATCCAGGGTGCCCGTATGGTTGGAGCAGACCGGATCATCGGGATAGACATTAATCCAACTCGAGAGAAACTCGGTCGAAATTTCGGTATGACAGACTTTATTAACCCCAAAGAGATAAACAATGTCACGGAGGCTATAATCGACCTAACAAACGGCGGCGTCGACTATAGCTTTGAGTGTATCGGAAATGTTGAAACCATGAGAGAAGCCCTAGAATGCTGCCATAAGGGCTGGGGTGAATCATTTGTCATAGGCGTAGCTGGTGCCGGTCAAGAGATATCAACTCGCCCATTTCAATTAGTTACTGGAAGGTCTTGGAAAGGCACAGCATTCGGCGGAGCCCGGGGCCGCACCGATGTACCTCGAATAGTAGAGTGGTATATGGACGGAAAAATACAAATTGATCCATTAATAACCCACACTCTGCCATTGAACAAAATTAATGAAGCATTCACCATGATGCACAATGGCGAGAGCATTCGGTCAGTGGTACTTTATTGAATTACTTAAGACGGGAATAAATTCATGAAATATTTACATACGATGGTGCGAGTTTCAAACATAGAAAATTCACTTGATTTCTATTGTAATAAACTAGGTCTGCAAGAAGTCAACCGCTATGAAAGTGAAGAGGGTCGATTCACGTTAGTTTTTCTTTCAGCGCCGGACAATGAAGACGCACAGGTCGAGTTAACCTATAATTGGGACCCGGAGGATTATGATGAGGGTCGAAATTTTGGTCACCTAGCATACTCTGTAAAGAATATTTACGAAACGTGCCAGAAATTAATGGATGGAGGTGTAACTATAAATCGTCCGCCTCGAGATGGCAGAATGGCTTTCGTTCGCTCACCAGATAACGTTTCAATTGAACTTCTGCAAGAGGGTGACCCATTGCCAAAGCATGACACCTGGGCAAATATGGATAACACTGGTAAATGGTGAAAGTGACTTGAGCAAATAAGTATGCTCGATTATGATACGCCTCCCCCTAGAGCTTCGTTTGACGATGAAATATTTTGAGAAGAACCTTTTTTTATGTATCTCGCTGGAAAACCAATAATGGAATTATTGGATGGTAAAGCTTGCTCCGAGGAAATTCGCTCGGAAATTAAGAAAGAAGTCTGCAATATTGTGTCCCGTGGAGGGAGACCCCCACATCTGGCAGCTGTGTTAGTTGGCGAAGACGGCGCAAGTCAAAACTACGTTGCATTTAAAATACGAGATTGTGAGGAGGTTGGCTTTGGTTCCACAACGATCCGAATGGAAGCCTCTACTACAGAGCAAGAATTGCTTGAGAAAATTACTGAGCTAAATGCGAGTATTGATATTGATGGGTTTATAGTCCAGTTACCATTACCGTCGCATATAGACGAAAATAAAGTTATTCTCGCCATCGATCCTAGAAAAGACGTGGATGGGTTTTGCCCTGAAAATGTAGGTAATCTTAATCTGGGACTGCCGACTTATATCTCCGCCACACCCAATGGAATAATGGAACTATTAAGAAGGTACAAGATTAAGACAGAAGGTAAACACTGCGTCGTCCTTGGTAGGAGCAATATAGTTGGAACACCAATGGCTGTTCTAATGTCCAGAAACACAGAACCCGGAAACGCGACGGTGACGATCGCCCATAGTCGCACCAGAGATTTAAATCAGTTATGCCTCACAGCCGATATTCTTATAGTCGCTATAGGCAAAACTGAGTTTGTAACAGCTGACATGGTTAAAGAGGGCGCGGTCGTTATAGACGTTGGACAGACACGAGTCCCTGATAAAACCAAAAAGACCGGCTTCAGAAACGTTGGAGATGTCGACTTTGAAAATGTTAAGGACAAATGTTCCTATATTACTTATGTCACAGGAGGAGTAGGACCAATGACTCGAGCCTCGCTATTACAAAATACATTAAAGGCTTACCTAAGAAGCGAGGGAACATGTGATGTTTAACGCACTAACGCCATTACCGCCTGATCCAATTCTTGGACTTAATGCCGCATTTAAAGAGGATCCTAATCCAAAGAAAGTAGACTTGGGCATAGGGGTCTATAAAGACGAAGACGGCAATACGCCAGTAATGAATGCCGTAAAGGAGGCCGAAAAAGTAATTCTCAACTCTCAAATAACCAAAGCTTATATTGGGCCAACAGGCGCGCCCGGATATAACGAGGCCATCGCTAAATTAGTTTTGGGAGACACATTAAAAAAGAGTTTAGGAAGTCGACGAATTACAATGCAAACTCCCGGAGGCTGCGGCGGTTTGCGAATAGCTGCTGAATTCATTATGCGGGCCAATCCCGACTCCACAATTTGGATTAGCGACCCAACATGGGCCAATCATAAACCGCTCATCGGTTCAGCTGGACTCAAGTTCAATTCATATCCATATTACAACTACGAAACACATTCTGTAGATTTCGACGGCATGATGGCCACACTAGCAGATGTTCCGAGAGGCGATCTAGTCTTATTGCATGGTTGTTGCCATAACCCTAGTGGAGCCGATCTCACACCCAGCCAGTGGCAGTCATTATGTAAACTAGCTCTCAAGCAAAATTTCACGATTTTCATTGATCTGGCGTATCAAGGCATGGGGGATGGGATAGAAGAAGACGTTCTCGGAGTGCGACTACTTGCTGAATCTTTACCTGAGTTAATAGTAGTGAGCTCTTGTTCAAAAAATTTCGGGCTTTACCGAGAAAGAACCGGTGCAATTACGTTGATATGCGAGAGTGATAAAGCTACCAGCGCAGCAAGCACACTGTTGGCTGCTGCAGCCCGGGCTAATTATTCTATGCCCCCAGATCACGGCGCAGCAATAGTTGAACTTATTACCGAAGACCCCACCCTTAACCAAATGTGGCAAGAAGAATTAAAAAGAGTTAGGGACCGCATCAATGAATTGCGCTTCATATTTTCCGAAAGCCTAAGAAAAGCAGGAGTGCAAAAAGACTTCAGCTTTATTCAGAGCGAAAAAGGAATGTTTTCATTCTTGGGGGTAAACCGAAATCAAATCCAAGAGCTCATCAATAAGTATGCGATTTATTTGGTGGATTCAAGTAGGATCAATGTGGCAAGCATTAATAAACAAAACATTGACTATGTTACAAACAGCGTCGCGGAAGTAATTTCAAAAGGATAAGGCTAGATTTCTAGTTCCCATTTCTAGATTTCAAGTTTCGATTGGAAGTTGCATCACTGATTGATTTTGCGAACTGACGCAAAGCAGTCTCTGTGGACTCCCAGCTAATGCACGCATCAGTAATCGAAACACCTGGCCGAATCTCACTTAAATCATCCGGGATAGGCTGGTTTCCCTCATTTAAGTTACTCTCTAACATTACACCGATGATAGAGTTGTTTCCTTCAGCTATTTGATTTGCAACATCCTCTAATACGTTCAATTGTTTAAGATGATCCTTCTCCGAATTTCCATGACTGCAGTCAATCATAATATTTTCGATAATTCCTGCTCCTCTTAGCTCCTCTTCACAAATTTTTACATTAGCTACATCATAGTTAGGCAGCTTACCTCCCCTAAGGATTACGTGACAGTGAGGATTACCTTCGGTCCGAAATACCGCGACATTACCCTCGTCAGTAATAGAAATAAAACTGTGATTTGCAGATGCTGATCTAATTGCATTTATCGCTACCGAAACCTCACCAACAACGTTGTTTTTGAATCCAATCGCGGAGCTTATCCCACTCGCAAGCTTTCGATGTGTTGGAGATTCGGTAGTCCGAGCACCAACTGCGGTCCAGCTAACCAGGTCCTGTAAATATTGGGGAGAAATAAGGTCTAGCGCCTCAATCCCAATCGGTAGACCGATGTTTGCTATGTCCAGCATGAGTTTTCGCCCTAGGCGAATTCCTTGGTCAATCCTATGAGAACCATCTAAATGAGGATCATAAATCAAACCTTCCCAACCAATCGATGTTCTGGGTTTTTCAAAATAAACCCGCATCACCAATAATAATTCCCCAGCCAACTCATCTGCCAAAGGTTTAAGTAGTCGAGCATATTCAATTGCTTCGTCGGGATTATGGATTGAGCAAGGGCCTACAACGACAATTATCCGATTATCTTTTCGTTCGAGTATATCCTTAACCTCCAAACGACCTTGTTTGACGATTTCTAGGATCTTACCCTCTAGCCTATACTCTTCCTTAATCTGACCGGGAGACGGCAGAGCATCATATCCCGTAATATGAAGGTTCTCTATTTCTTTACTTTTGTTCCTCATATTGACTCTCCACCCAAGTCAAAAATAGGGGAGCGGATTATGCTGTAATTAACACAAAACTTCAAAAATATGCTAATTTTTCCTTCTACATAAAAAATATTTTCCACGAGTGATGGTATCTTATGCCTAGGGCTAGCGAATTAAAAAAAGGAATGGTGGTCGAAATTGAAGGGATACCCCACTCAGTAAAACAAACTGAGGCCAGATCTCCATCCTCAAGAGGTGCCGTCACGATTTATAAAGTGAGATTCTTAAATCTTCAAAATGGCACTAAACTCGACTCGTCGTTCAAAGGTAGTGAAATATTGCTACAAGCAAATTTTGATCGTGTCCCTATTCAATATAGTTATTGCGATGCAGAGATATTTTATTTTATGAATATGGAAAATTTTAATCAGTATGAGTTGACTCGTGATCAGCTTGCGGAGCAACTGCCCTTTTTGACGGAACAACAAGAGAATATTTTTGCGTTAATCTCCAACGAACAAATACTTACCATCGAACTGCCCCAGTCCGTTGATCTTCTCATCAACGACACTCCTCCAGCAATTTCAGGCTCATCTGCAACAAATCGAACAAAAACAGCCACACTTTCGACAGGCTTAGAGATTCAAGTACCCGAGTATCTACGACCAGGAGACTTAATTAAAGTCAACACTATCACTGGAAAATATATCTCTAGGGCTTAAATGCTCGTATTATCAGTTATTTTTATCGTTCCGGATAAATCGACCGAATTTCAAAAAGTTTATTGTATGGTCTATTACTTTATTATTTCGCATCATGAATGTATGCGTGACCGGCAGAATAATATGGTCACTCATACCCTCAACTCTCGTGCTTTCAACCGTGACAATACCATCGTTCGGGCGGCCTAACCAAAAATAGCCCATGGGTGTAATATTCCTTCTTCCGGCAATCACTCCAACCTCGTAAGAAACTGGCCCTAATTTATGTAAAATACTGTCCGGACTGGTCCCAAGCCTTGAGGCGGTTGGACCTAGGAGGGAAAAGCCAGGAAAACCCATCAACCTATCAACAAGCTTAGTGCCCTGATTCGGCGGGCCTAGCATAACTACTCTACCCAGTTTGGAAAGACTTTGCTTTTCGAAATAATGACGAACAAGAATACCCCCTAACGAGTGTGTTACGAAATGAATACTTTCCGAATGCTTTTCAAGACAATCTTGTATACCCTGACCAACAGCTTCCGCCGAGAGAGTCTCGATTCCATGTTTAAGAGATGGGTACTCAACGTTAGTCACAGAAAAACCAGCTCTAGACAGTTTGGATTCAAGTTCTCCCATGGAATTTGAAATACGAGCAAGACCATGAAGTAAGACAACACATTCATCTGCAAAAACTAAACTTGGGGTAAATCCAATCAGAAAAACACATACTTTGAGGTTTTTTCTTAGTTTAATCACCGCAGTTCCAACAAATATCAAAGCTGGCGAAATTAGCTTCACTGCAACGCTCGCAAATCCATTCACCCTCGTCCTCAATTTCATAGTTTTCGATTAATTGAATAATTTCTTTTGCATACTCAGCATACAAGGCATGTTCTACCCAAACTTCAGGCATGCATTCGTTCAGGGGTAGTTCACCCCCTGCTGAATATAAATTATCATTTTTTACCACAGAGCTTATTCCATGTTGTTCCAAAACATTCCTAAAGTGCCACGCCATAGAAACACTATCAGCTGTATAAACTTTTTTCGCCATCATCAATTAATTCGATATTAAGATTGCCAAAGATTAACGATAGATCTGCCGCCAACGTAAGCCTAATAAAAATAATGAGGCAACATATACAAACACCCCACCAAAGACCAATATACACAAATTTAGCAACTGAGTTCCGATCGGCCAGCTTAGCCACATAGAAAACTCTCTAGAAAGAGACAGGAGAAAAACAACCAGCACCAGATTTGCTACGAATATTTGCGCTATAAACGAAAGCCAGCCCGACTGAAAATAAAATACTTTCTCTTTATGTAACCCCCAAAACAAAAGTCCCGCATTGAAAAATGCAGCAATACTGGTCGCCAATGCTAGACCAACATGAGCCATTCCGTATAGATAAAATGCTACATTCAGAATCATATTGACCAACATGGCTATCATCCCAATTCGAACCGGCGTCTTTGTATCTTGCCTAGAAAAATATCCCGGAGAGAAGATTTTAATTGCCATAAAGGCCAGCAAGCCCAAGGCATATGCGCGCAGCGAACCTGAGGCTGCAACCACATCACTCTCGGTGAAGTTCTCGCTTTGAAAGAGTGTGGTTAATAATGGTTCAGCCAACAGTAACAATCCGATCGTCGAAGGTATCGCGATCAGACAAATTAATCGAAAAGCCCAATCCAGGGTTTCTGCGAATTCTCTTCCGGAGGATTCAGCGTGTTTACGAGATAGAGTCGGCAGAACTACAACAGCGATAGCGATACCAAACGTTCCTAGTGGCAACTCCATTAACCTATCAGAAAAATAAAGCCAAGAGACACTCCCTGTTATCAGTAACGACGCTATAAAAGTATCAAGTAGTAAATTGATTTGCGTCACTGAAACACCAAAAAGAGCTGGAATCATCAATTTTTTTATTCTCACCAACCCTTCCTGTGACCTATTTAATTTTGGTTTAGCAAGTAAGTTAAGTTGATGAAGAAAAGGCAGCTGAAAGAATAATTGTGCGAAACCAGCTATTAAGACACCCCATGCTAACGCAAGTTCAGGGGTCTTAAGATGCGGGGCAAGAAAAAAAGAGGTCCCAATTAAAGATATATTTAGCAGCGCCGGCGTAACTGCCGGCACCGCAAATTTTTCATAAGAATTAAGAATAGAACTACAAAGTGCTGCGAGCGAAATAAGTAGCAGGTATGGGAACGTAATCCTAAACATTTCCACAAATAAAGCGAATTTAGCTGGCTCATCAGTAAACCCATAAGCAATGGGTATTCCTATCCAAGGAGCAGACACGACCACAAAAGTAACTAGGACAACCAAAAATCCGCCAAGACTAGCTGCAACAGAACTAATTAGGCTCAAAACTTCTGCGTGCGACTTTTTCGAGCGATATTCAGAAAGCACCGGCACAAATGCCTGGTTAAAGGCGCCCTCCGCGAATAAGCGACGTAGGAAGTTAGGTATCTTGTTAGCAAGAAAGAAAGCATCCGATGCATCTGTCGCTCCAAAAAGGCGAGCGATTACAATATCTCTCGCAAGCCCCAAGAATCGCGAAAACATAGTCATTGAACCAGTGACGCTACTCGCTCTCAGCAGGCCTTCGTCCTCAAGCACCTTCTTGTCAGCCTTCGGCTCACTCACCTCAACTTCTCTCTCTACCATCACAGGCCCACTCTTTGCCTAATGCAATTCTTGAAGCTTACTTCTGCACGCCTCCAGAATATCCTGATTGTACTACAAGGCACAAAATTAGATTAGCTAACTACTGATTACAATACCTCAATACTTTAAGCTAGCCAGCTCCTTCTCGAGCATCCAAAATATGGGGAGCTATTGACATCAACTTATGAAAACGGCATAGTGGCGCACCTTTCAGGGAGGCAATAAGCCTCTAGTAGATACAGAATGTAATTTACCAGAGATTTCTAGGTTTTAATTTTAAAAATGAAAAGGAGGTAATTTTGGCCAATTCTCCGCAAGCAAAAAAGAGAGCTCGACAAGGCGAGGCAAGACGCCGCCACAACGCCTCTTTCCGCTCGTTGGTGCGAACATCAATTAAGAAAGTAGACTCAGCAATCGAAACTGGTGATCACTCGAAAGCTTCAGAGGCCTATAACAGCGCTGTACCAATAATTGACAGGATGGCAGATAAGGGCATTATTAATAAGAATAAGGCTGCACGCCATAAAAGTAGGCTAAATTCCTCAGTTAAGGCACTACAGAAATAGGAAGATTGAGCAGAAAGCAACCAGCTGAGCTCAATAAGAACATCTTTTCAGGATAGAACCAAGTTATCTCGGTGAATTACTTCCTCATCCCCGGCATAACCCAAAAGATCTGCAATTTTTTCGCTGCTTTGCCCACATAGAATACTCACTTCTGTATTGTCATAATTGACCAGGCCGCGAGCAATCTCATTGCCTTTTGGGTCAACGCAAGTCACCATATCGCCACGATAAAATTCACCCTGTACACTATCGATCCCCACGGCTAGCAAGCTTTTGCCAGAAGTTTGTAAAACTTTAACCGCTCCCGCATCTACTTTGAGCAACCCTTTGACTGCCAATTGACCAGCGAGCCATTGTTTTCGAGCAGCCATTGGCTCACTATCTGCATACAATAAAGTGCCAATCGAATTACCGGATGCGAATTTAAGCAATACATCATCAATTTCACCATTCGCAATGACTGTATCTGTCCCGGATCGTGCAGCTAGTTTTGCGGCGGATATTTTTGTGAGCATTCCTCCGCGCCCTAAACTAGCTCCTTTCCCTGCGAATTCTAATAATGATTCATCATTAGCAGAGGCAGTTGGGATCAATTGACTAGAAGCACTTAATCGCGGATCCGCATCAAAAACGCCATCTTGATCGGTGAGAATAATCAGAGCCTCCGCACTGATTAAATTCGCAACCAGTGCGGCAAGTGTATCGTTATCCCCAAAACATAACTCAGCAGTGGCAACAGTATCATTTTCGTTTACTACAGGAATGACTCCCATATCTAACAAAGTAGTTAGTGTCGTGCGAGCATTAAGGTATCGTGTTCGGTCAGACAAATCTTCATGACTCAGCAAGATTTGAGCAGTTTGAACACTGTGCTTTTTAAAGTAACTTTCATAAGCCTGTACGAGACCCATCTGACCAACTGCCGCTGCAGCCTGCTGCAAGTGCATCTCTTTAGGCCTGGATTTTAGAGATAGACGAGCAACACCTTCCGCCACGGCCCCTGATGAAACTAAAACAATTTGTTTGCTTTTTTTATGCAAAGAAACGAGCTGCTCCACCCAATGCAATATCCTTTCATCATGGAGGCCTAAACCATTGTTAGTCACCAGGGAGCTCCCTACTTTTATCACTAACCGTTTAGCATCCTTAATCTTATTCCTAGTCATATCATTCTCAAATTTTTATTCTACTCAAACATATCACTTACATTAGCTTTTGCCAGCTTGGAATTTTCTATTTTCTTTCTTATCTCAAAGGCAAGTAATTTTTCGTTCTCGCTTTGTTGATTTCGATATTCTTCGGAGTCTCTAAGTTGAAATCTATGCTTTTCTATTCGATCCATCAATGCACTAACTAAAGGTGCACAGCCATTTTTATTAAGAGCTGATATTCTAAAAATTGGCAATTCCCAATCCAGTTGTTTGCGCAAGCTAGCCTCTAGTTCTACCACATTATCATCTGACAAGAGATCCATTTTGTTAATTATTAACCAACGCTCTTTCCGCGCGAGAGTTGGGCTGAATCTTTCTAACTCATCAACAATTTTTTTTGCTTCCACTGCCGGGTCAGATTGATCGACTGGAAGAGCGTCCACAAGATGGAGTAATAAAGTTGTTCGCGAAAGATGTTTAAGAAAACGAAATCCTAATCCTGCCCCTTCCGAAGCTCCTTCTATCAATCCTGGTATATCGGCAATTACGAAATTTCTCTCCAAATCGAGCGACACCACACCTAAGTTTGGAGTCAAAGTTGTAAAAGGATAATCAGCCACTTTAGGTTTTGCTGCAGAGACTGCACGAACCAATGTCGATTTCCCTGCGTTTGGCAAACCTAACAATCCGACGTCTGCAACAAGTCTCAACTGGAGTTGCAGCGTTCTTTCTTCTCCTGCGCCTCCCTTGGTAATCTGCCGCGGAGCCCTATTTGTACTTGACTTAAAACGCGCATTCCCCAGTCCATGAAATCCTCCTTGCGCCACCTTAACAAGCTTTCCGGGCTCACTTAAGTCGGCGAGAAATTCGTCAGTGCTTGAGTCGATAACACTCGTTCCTACTGGTACTTTGACAACCAGATCTTCACCACCTGAACCCGTGCAATTTTTCCCTTGTCCAGCTCGCCCTGATTGCGCTCGATACCTGGGCTGGAATCGAAAGTCAACCAAGGTATTTAAGGCGGCGTCAGCTACCATGAAAATACTTCCACCGTCACCACCATCACCGCCGTCTGGGCCTCCTTTCTCGATGTACTTTTCGCGGCGAAAACTAAGGCAACCACTCCCTCCATTCCCGGCTTCAACTATGATTTCCGCTTCATCTACAAATTTCACAATTCTCACCAATTAAAAATCAAACACCTAAAACGCAAAAAGCCCCGTCGAATGACGAGGCTTTTTAAGCATCCGAACTTAAAATCTCAGTCTATACGACGCTCACAAATTTTCTATTTTGAGGGCCTTTAACCGCAAACTTGACCACCCCAGAAGACTTTGCAAATAAAGTGTGATCTTTACCACATCCCACATTGTCCCCAGGATGAAATCTAGTACCACGTTGCCTCACTATAATATTTCCGGCCTTAACTTGTTGCCCACCAAAAAGCTTGACACCTAAGCGTTTAGATACCGAATCACGACCATTATTAGTACTACCGCCAGCTTTCTTATGCGCCATACCTTAATCCTTATTCTTAACTTTGATACCAGTAATTTTTACTTCGGTAAAAAACTGCCGATGCCCTTGCTTTTTCTGAGAGTGTTTGCGGCGTCTGAATTTGATGATTTTTACCTTGTCAGCTCGGCCCTGCCTAGTGACTTCCGCCTCGACCCGACTACCCTCAACATAGGGTGTGCCGATCTTAACCGATTTACCTTCACCGACTAGTAAAATTCTATCAAATTTGACTTTCTCTCCCGCAGCAGCGTCCAGTTTTTCTAACTGCAAGATCTCGCCTTCTTCAACTCTGTGTTGCTTACCACCACTCTCTATCACAGCATACATGATTATTTTTCCCTAGAATGACTTGGCTTTCAATTACCTATAGCCAGTCTTACGAAGAGGCGGATTCTACGGTAACACCCTGCTCGAGGCAAGTAAATTTAAGAAATTTGAATGCCTAGCTAACCCAATTTTCGAGGCCGAATTTGGGCCTGCCAACCTAGCCTTATGACTTGACAGCTCCCACAAGCGTCCATAGCATGCACACTGCTTCACCCAACACTAGGTCTTTTTTTATATCGCCTCCAGGCACACAACTCACATGTATCAAAAAATTCTCAAAGTTGTAGAGCCCGATTTCCAGAAAGTTGATAAGTTTATCATCGAGCAACTTTATTCAGAAGTTAGCTTAGTAGAAAGTATTGGTCATTATATTGTGCGCGCCGGCGGTAAACGGATGAGACCTATCTTAGTGCTCCTATCAGCTCGAGGGAGTGGTCTAGAAAATGACCAACATGTGCCTATGGCCGCCGTAATTGAATTTATTCATACCGCAACACTCTTGCATGATGATGTGGTTGATATGTCCATGCTAAGACGTGGACGCCCGACGGTCAATGCTGAATGGAACAATCCATCAAGCGTTTTAGTTGGTGACTTCATTTATTCGCGTGCCTTCCAAATTCTTGTCAAAATCTCGGATATGAGAATCATGGAAATTATCGCAAATACTACGAATAAAATTGCTGAAGGCGAAGTATTGCAGTTAATCGAAAAGAATAATCGTGAGTCTTCTGAAGAAAGCTATATGCGAGTAATAACGAATAAAACGGCGATTTTATTTCAGGCTGCCGCCAAATGCGGAGCCATTTTAGCCAATGCTGACCCCAAGATAGAAGAGGCTTTTGAGTCCTTTGGCATGCAGTTAGGAATTGCTTTCCAACTGATCGATGACGTGCTCGATTATTCTGGAAATGCTGATACTTTAGGCAAGAATATAGGCGACGATTTAGCAGAGGGAAAGTCTACATTACCGCTCATATACGCGATGCAGAACTGCTCGCCAACTCAACGCAAAGAAATTTTAAAAAGTTTAAGAGCCGAGAATCTCTCTGAAGGCATGCTAGCCAATATTATTGAGATAGTTCAAAAAAGTGGAGGCCTTGACTACACAAAGAAATTAGCCGAATCCAGAGCGGAAATCGCTGCAAAGCACTTGAAGATTTTACCAGAATCAAAATATAAGGGGTCTTTAGAGACCATGGTGGAATTTTCGGTAAATCGCAAACATTAACTGACCGATACTTCACATCGCGGAGTAATTAGGTCCTCCACCACCTTCTGGAACAACCCATTGGATATTTTGTGAAGGGTCTTTAATGTCGCATGTTTTACAATGCACACAATTTTGAGAGTTAATCACAAATTTCTTTAAGCCAGTGTCGTCTTCAACAACCTCATAAACTCCGGCCGGACAATAACGCTGGGATGGCTCATCATACATTGGTAAATTACTCTTAATTGGCACCGAACTATCTTTGAGTAGAAGATGGCATGGCTGATCCTCAGCGTGGTTAGTATTTGAGAGAAATACGGAAGATAGTTTATCAAAGCTTATTTCTCCATCAGGCTTTTGATATTCAATCGGAGAACATTCAGCAGCCGGTTTAAGTTGGCGATGATCTTCACTTTTGTCATGAAGCGTAATTGGAAATCGCCCAAAGAATATATTTTGCTCAATAAAACTTAGGGCGCTGCCCAACCAAAATCCGAACTTATGAAATCCAGCCGAAAAGTTCCTAGCCTTATACAATTCCTCATGGAGGGCTGACTCTCTGAATCGCTTGCTGAAATCTGTCACCTTTTCAACAGAAGGTTCTGAAACCAATGCCGCAAATATCGAATCGGCAGCTAAAATCCCGGACTGCATAGCGGTGTGACTACCTTTAATTTTTGCGGCATTTAATGTGCCAGCATCGCATCCAATTAATAAACCGCCAGGAAAGGACATTTCAGGCAACGAATTCAGGCCGCCCTTTACCAATGCTCTTGCACCATAGCTTAGTCGATTACCTCCGCCAATGATGTTTTTTATCATCGGGTGGTGTTTGAACTTCTGGAACTCATCAAATGGACTGATATGTGGGTTCTGGTACGATAAGTCTACAATTAAGCCAAGTGATACTTGATTATTCTCCATATGATAAAGGAACCCACCGCTTGATGCTGCATAACTTGCACCTGTCATCGGATACCCAGCGGTATGTAGAACTTTACCCTCATCATGTTGCTCTGCCGGAATCTCCCAGACCTCTTTAATGCCTATGCCGTAATGCTGTGGATCACAATCCTTGTCAAGTGAGTATCGGCTTATGACTTCTTTGCCCAAATGGCCCCTGCACCCCTCCGCAAAAACGGTGTACTTTGCATGAAACTCAAAACCAGACTCATACGATGGTTTTTGCTTACCATCTGCATCCACTCCCATATCTCCCGTTGCAACTCCTTTAACGCTCCCGTCATCATTGTAAAGAATTTCAGCAGCGGCAAAGCCAGGAAAAATCTCAGCACCTAGCTCTCCAGCTTGCTCTCCCAACCAGCGGCACAAATTCCCAAGAGAAATAATGAAGTTACCGTGATTGTGCATCGTCTTAGGAACAAGAAAATCAGGGAACTTAATAGATGACTTATTATCGGGTAGGAAGTAGACCTCATCGCCATTAACCTCGGTGGTTAATGGCGCTCCTTTCTCCTGCCAGTCCGGGAACAACTCGTTTAATGTTGAAGTCTCAAACACGGCACCCGAGAGAATATGCGCTCCAACCTCCGACCCCTTCTCTAGCACACAAACAGATATCTCGGCATCTTCAGCTTTAGCTTTTTGCAAGATACGGCAGGCAGTAGCCAAACCAGCCGGACCAGCACCCACAATAACGACATCGACCGCCATAGATTCACGTTGCATATCATTCCTCTGAAAAGAAATAGTTATTACTCAGGAAAAGCACTGTCTGAGCCTGTTCCTTGGCGTATAAACGATGTGCGTTGATATATGGATTATCCTAAATTCAGAAGCTAAGCGCAAAAGTTAACACTCAAATCCATTACAAAAAATCACAATTCGTCAAGAATCTGTGAATACTAAATTAGATATTACAATCATACTACTCAAGCTCTAACGCTCAGTCACGCTAACTTAGAAAACTATACAATCACACCCACTGTTCATTATGACTTATAACAACAAAAAAAATACCTCAAAAATATTTGTAGTTGCATGCTTACTAGTGAGTCCCAGCCTCATTTTTGGTCAAGAACCTAATATCTCAGATGATGACGCTACGGTAACTTACCCTGCATCTTACTTTTCACAGTATCAACTCCAATCGGTAAGTGACATGCTTGATCGGATTCCAGGTATTAACGTAGCTCGCCAAGGTGGCGGAAATCGCGGTGGACCTGGAAGCTCTCAAGGTTCTAGCAGACGAGGTCTAGGTCTAGGGGGAGATCAGGTGCTGATCAATGGACGTCGGATTACTGGCAAAGAGAACGAGGGGAACAGCCAACTATCGCGAATCCCAGCGAATCAAGTCCAGCGTATTGAAATTATTCGTGGCACTTCTGGCGAACTCGACGTTCGTGGCGCAACTCAGTTAATCAACATTGTTTTACTCGAAACAGATACAAGGTCATCTTTCACTTATGAAGTCAACGCTGACCACCTTCATGACGGAGAGGTAAAGCCAGGAGCTAAACTTTCACTGAGCGGACAAAGTGGGAGGTTCGATTATCTGATTAGCGGAGAAACCGAACCGCGTTGGGCAAATCGAAAAGGATTTGAATCTAGCTTCTTAGCAAATGGCACCAAAAACGACACGGTTTCAAGGCGAACAATCACCGACCAACAACCAACTACGATGAGTTCCAATATTGGCTACCAGTTCTCCGAAAATGACGTCGCTCACCTAAATTTTCAATATAATCAAAACGACGCTCCAGAGGAGCTAGATCGGGTGATAACAGACTATTTGACTTCTCCTCCCACTATCAAATCCCAATTTGAAGACATAAGTAATGAGTCAGACTTCTGGGAGCTTGGAGGGGACTATGAGCATACATTCAGGGGCGGTAACCGATGGAGAGGCTTATTCATAATTAATCAGAAAAAAGATGACCGAACAAGAGAACGTTTTGATTTAAACGATAGTAATCAAAAAGACATTTTTCTTAAAACGTTTAACCAATATGAAGAAGAAATATTCAGAACTTCTTACTCAATGGATTTGTCCGAACGCCAAGATTTAGAATTTGGTATAGAGCGCGCAAAAACCACTCTTGAATCTACACTCAGACTTGGCCTTGCATCCCAGGGAGCACCCTCATCCGAGTTTGGCAACCTAGTGCCATCAAATACATCTAATGCAGTCGTTGAAGAAACCCGACACGAGGTGTTCGCAATCCACAATTGGCGGTTGAGTGATCGTATGAGCTTGGAGAGCACCATCATTTATGAAGAATCGACTATTAGACAAACTGGTGATATCAGCAAGGAACGAGACTTTAGCTTCATTCGCCCAAAAGTTGACTATCGCTTTGACATAACACCCTCTTTACAACTTAGAGCAACGATAGAAAAAGATGTTGCGCAATTGAGCTTCAATGATTTTACTGCAAACATCCCTCCTATAGGAGATGATGATCAAAATACATTTGCCGGGAACCCAGATATTCGGCAAGAGCAGTCGTGGAGGTATGACTTAAATCTTGAATACCGCTTTAATGAAGACAACGGTGTCATAAATACGAACCTCTATTACCAGGATCTCGAGGATTTAATAGACAGAATAGATGTGTCAACGCCAACGGCTATTCAATCCGCGAACGGAAATATTGGTGACGGAAAGCGTCATGGGGGCAGCATAGACTCGAGCTATCGTCTTAGCAGTTTTAACTTACCTCAATTATTGTTTACCGCGCGTGTTGAATTAGTGGAGGGCTCGGCCACTGATCCCTATTTGAATATAGAGAGGCCATTGCAAAGACAAGGGAAAGGAAATTATCGCTATGGATTCCGTTATGACTTGAGCAGTCAAAATATAAGCTATGGTCTTAACTTTTCAGGAACATTTGATGGTAACCAACTCGTTTATGACATCGATAAAGTTGAAGACTACTATATGGATGACTTCATAATGGCCTTTCTCGAAATTCAAGGATGGGGTGGTTTAATTTACCGTTTTGAAGCTACAAATCCGCACGAACAATACCGGTGCCGGATCCGAACAAGATATGTGGGCGGCACTATTGCTACCGGAAGATTAAATGAAACTGAAGACTCATGCAGCCACACCGGTGAGAAGTACGCCATTAAAATCAGAGGAACTTTTTAAAAAGATGACTTTGCATATGCTCCACTCAACTTATTGTCAGGGGACAGTGGTTAGGCATATTTCCTCTGCAACATCTCTCTTAGCTAGGCTTAGTAAATATCATCATATGCTGCCATGGCAGAAAGTCTAGTGTTTCAGTCCATTCTAACCCAAATATACTCATCTCTTTCACGACTTGTTCTTCCGTCATTTTATGAAGCGGTCTGATCGGCACCGAATCATCCTCACCTCTGTACTCCAGTAGGAATATTCGTCCACCAGGGCGCAACGCATCATAGATTCCATTGATCATTTCAAATGGATGCGAAAATTCATGATAGGCGTCCACCATGATTGCCGCATCAATACTATTGGGAGCAAGGTTGGGATTATCAATCTGACCTA
>Ga0209036_1000092_pt1 | contig 33156 bp, 28 predicted proteins | sample MarorgKNORR_S2LV_3_FD_188222 | JGI IMG/M metagenome (GOLD analysis project Ga0209036, IMG submission 188222) | Marine microbial communities from the Southern Atlantic Ocean, analyzing organic carbon cycling - DCM_A/KNORR_S2/LV (SPAdes) (version 2) | ecosystem: Environmental > Aquatic > Marine >... | reverse complement strand
TTAAAAATTTATATTTGACTAATTTTTAAAACTGTTTTAATGAAATTTAACACTAAAACAATTCATGGCGGACAAATAACTGAAAAAGCATACGGCGCGGTCATGCCTCCAATTTATCAGACTTCAACCTATGCCCAAAAAAGCCCTGGAAATCACAAAGGTTTTGAATACAGCAGAACTCATAACCCAACCAGAGATGCTTTGGAAAAATCAATTGCTAGTTTAGAAAATGGCAAATTTGGATTGGCTTTTGGTTCTGGATTGGCTGCAATTGATGCTGTTTTAAAACTTCTAAATCCCGGAGATGAAGTAATCTCTACAAACGATTTATATGGTGGTTCGTATAGGCTTTTTACAAAAGTGTTCGAAAGGTTCAATATAAAATTTCATTTTACTGGAATGAATAAAATTAATGCCATAGAAAATTTAGTCAATTCTAAAACAAAATTAATTTGGGTAGAGACTCCAACCAATCCAATGATGAACGTTGTTGATATAAAAAAAATCAGCTCTCTTTCAAAATCAAAAAAAATTCTTTTGGCAGTTGATAATACATTTGCCACTCCATATTTACAACAACCATTAAATCTTGGGGCCGACATAGTAATGCATTCAGCAACAAAATATTTAGCTGGCCACAGTGATGTTATTTTGGGTTGTTTAGCAGTTAACAAAAAAGAGCTCGCTGAGAAACTTTATTTTATTCAAAACGCAAGTGGTGCCATTTGTGGGCCAATGGATAGTTTTCTAACATTAAGAGGAATAAAGACCTTACACGTTAGAATGAAAAGACACTGTGAAAATGCAAAAATAATTTCAAAATACCTTTTAGAAAACTCTAAAATTAGCAAGGTCTACTGGCCAGGCTTTGAAAATCATGAAAACCATTTAATAGCAAAGAAACAAATGAGTGACTATGGGGCAATGATTTCCTTCGTCACAAAAAACAATGATTTTAAAAAGGCAATTCAAATAATCGAGCGTTTAAAAATATTTACATTGGCCGAATCACTTGGTGGAGTAGAAAGCTTAGCAGGACATCCTGCATCAATGACCCATGCTTCAATTCCTAAAAAAATTCGAGAGGAATCGGGTGTTGTTGATTCTCTTATTCGACTTAGTGTAGGAATTGAAGACGTAGAAGATTTGATAAATGACCTTGATCAGGCAATACATTGATTTTAAAATAGTTAAGTTAATTCATTAACTTTACAAAACTGATTTTTCAAGTTTTTTTATGAAAAAAATTGTAGAAAGCTTTATCAAAGAAGTTGAAATGAGAAATTCTCAAGAACCTGAATTCATGCAGGCAGTGAGAGAAGTTTCCGAAACAGTAATTCCGTATATAGTCACTCAAAAAATCTACCATGGTAAAAATATTTTGATGAGAATGGTTGAACCAGAAAGAGTGCTAATGTTTAGGGTTAACTGGGTTGATGATAAAGGAGAAATTAGAGTGAACAGAGGCTACAGAGTCCAAATGAATTCTGCCATAGGACCTTACAAAGGAGGGCTGAGATTCCATCCAACTGTAAATCTTAGTATTTTAAAGTTTTTAGCTTTTGAACAGGTTTTCAAAAATAGTCTTACCACTCTTCCAATGGGAGGAGGTAAAGGAGGATCCGATTTTGACCCCAAAGGTAAAAGCGATGGTGAAATAATGAGATTCTGTCAGAGTTTTATGACAGAACTATATAGATACATTGGGCCAAATACTGATATCCCAGCAGGTGATATCGGGGTTGGTGGAAGAGAAATCGGATACATGTTTGGTCAATATAAAAAGTTAAAAAAGGAATTTACAGGAGTTTTAACTGGAAAAGGTTTGTCCTGGGGAGGGTCATTAATTAGACCAGAAGCAACAGGATATGGGACAGTCTATTTTGCTGAAAACATGTTGAATAATGTAAAAAACTCTGTTCAGGGCAAATCAGTTACAATTTCTGGTTCTGGAAATGTCGCCCAATATGCAGCTGAAAAATGTATTCAATTAGGAGCTAAAGTTTTAACACTTTCAGACTCCTCAGGATTTGTATATGATTTGGACGGAATAGACCAAGAAAAATTAAATTTTGTCATGGATCTTAAAAACAACAGAAGAGGAAGAATTTCTGAATATATAGACCGCTTTTCTAATGCCAAATTTTTTAAGAACAAAACTCCATGGTCAATACCATGTCAAATTGCTTTACCTTGTGCTACTCAGAATGAGTTAAACATACAAGATGCTAAAATGTTAATCAAAAATGGTTGTATTTGTATTAGCGAAGGAGCTAACATGCCTTGTACACCTGAATCAATCTTATATTTTAGAGAGAATAAAATACTATATGCACCTGGAAAAGCTTCAAATGCCGGTGGTGTTGCTGTTTCTGGTTTAGAAATGGCACAAAACTCTCTCAGATATAGTTGGACAAGAGACGAGGTGGACAGCAAGCTGAAAGATATTATGCTAGATATACACAATTCTTGCATTGATTATGGAAATGAAAAAGGGTTTATTAATTATGAAAAAGGTGCAAATATTGCAGGGTTTATCAAAGTTGCTGATGCTATGCTCGCACAAGGTGTTGTTTAATTCTTTAAAATGTTGGTATCGACTGAGGCTATCGCACTAAGTTCAAAAAAATATTCCGAATCAAGCATAATATTCAAGGCTCTTACAAAGTCTGACGGCATTAAATCATACCTGGTAAGAGGAATACGTAATAAGAAAAACAAAAGTTTAAGCCCAGCTCTTTTTCAAGCTCTTACTATTCTAGAAATAGAGGCCAATCACAAAAATAGAGGCGGTCTTGAAACCATAAAATCCGCTAAAATATCTAAACCATATAAAAATATACCTTATGATATAACTAAAAACTCGATGACTCTTTTCATTTCTGAACTTATCGTCAAATGCATTAGAGAAGAAGAAAAAAACGAGGAGCTTTTTGATTTTATAGTATCATCTTTCATGTGGTTGGATATTTCTGAAAATCATCAAAATTTTCATATACATTTCATTACTAAATTTCTAAAATATTTAGGTATTAGTCCTTACAATAATCCTGGCTCAAATGATTTTGACATTGTGAACGGGTGTTTTATTAATTCAGTTGAAAAAAAAAGGATGATACCCCAAAATATTGTTATTAGTCTAAATAGATTTTTGGGCACAAATTTTGATGAAATAAATACCACTGTGGATTCTTCACTAAAAAGAAAACAGTTTTTAGAATTTATGATAAACTATTTAGAATTCCATATCGATAGTTTTAAAAGGCCTAAATCTTTAAATGTTCTATATGACCTTTTCAAATCATAATATTTTTATTACACTGTTATTTGTTCTTTGTAGTTCAAATGCAGTTTCTCAATCTATGATTTTGAAAGATTCAAATGATCAGATTCCAATACCTAACGTGTCCATATACAACTCAGACAAATCAAACTTCATTCTTTCTGATTTCGATGGGAAATTCGATTTATCATTATTCAACAGGTCTGATACCCTCCACTTCAGTCACATATCATATCAAAAACTTGAAATCAAAGTTGAGACCTTATTGACTGCATGGAATGATCCTGTTATTTTTTTAAATACCAAAGAGCAAAGTCTTTCTGAGGTAATTCTCTCAGTTGGAAGAAGTGAAGAAAAGATTGAAAAAATTTCAAAAAAGGTTTCTCTAATAACAAAGCAAAAAATCTCTCTGGATTTACCATCTAATTCTGCAGACCTTTTATACTACGGAGGGGGTGTCAGAATACAAAAAACTCAAGGTGGTGGTGGAAGTCCCGTTATTAGAGGCTTCGAGGCCAACAGAGTTCTTCTTGTAATTGATGGTGTCAGAATGAATAATGCTATTTATAGATCTGGTCATCTACAAAACGTTCTGACTATTGACCCAAGAACATTGGATAGAACAGAAATAATTTTTGGTCCATCTTCTGTAGCATACGGGTCCGATGCACTTGGAGGAGTAGTTCATTTTTTTACAAAAACTCCATCATTTACTAATAATCAAGAAGTTTCTATTAACGGATACCAGTCCTACAATCCAAGCTTTAATCATTCTGTGAGCAATGTAAATTTTGAAATCAACAGACAAAAATGGGCTAGCTTTACTAGTTTTTCTTATTCTGACTTTGGAGATATAATAATGGGTAAAAAAAGGAATCATGGATTCGAAAATTGGGGACTTAACAAACATTACTTAGATCAACACACACTTAATGATTCTAACTTGATCAATACAACTCCAAATACACAAAAAAAGACAGGCTATTCACAAATTGATTTGCTTCAAAAGTTCAACTTCATGGTTAATGAAACAAGCAATATTGTAGTTAATTTTCATCATTCTAAATCGTCTGATATTCACAGATTCGATAAACTAAATGAATATTCAAATGATAAAAATCTTAAATATGCAAGTTGGAATTATGGGCCTCAAAAGAGAACAATGTTTTCGACAGAATATAACTTCAAATCAAATTCTGATTTGTTTGAGAGAGGAAAAATTATAGCTGCCTATCAAGATATTAACGAATCAAGACATAATAGAAAATTTCAATCACTGCAAGTAAACAATCAATACGAAAACGTGAGGGTCTATTCTTTAAATTCGGATTTTTATGTGAGAAATTCTGAGAACAATTCATTCTCTTATGGATATGAATTTACTCATAATGAAGTGAAATCAAAAGCTCATGGAATCAGTTTAAAAAGAAAGGATTTTAATCTCTCAAATTTCAAAGATTTAGTGTACATAGAAATCCCTACAAGGTATCCAAGTGCCGGAAGCAGTTATTCAACATCAGCAGCTTATTTTGATTACAGAAAGAATTTTTCAATTAAGTCTAATTTAAATTTTGGAATGAGATATACTTATACATGGTTAAAGGCTGGGTGGAATGAGGAAGCCTTAATAGATGCTAACTTGAACAAAATCAAAAGTAATAACTCATCTTTCACAGGGAGTTTAGGTTACGTTTATAGATTTGAAAACAACTTTCAAATAAGCACAAATTTTTCGAGTGGATTTAGGTCTCCAAATATTGACGACGTAGGAAAGATAAGAGAAAACAAAGGAATTCTATCTGTTCCAAATCAAAGCTTGAAACCTGAATTTGCATATAGCTCAGAAATTAATTTTTCAAAATTTTCATCAGATAAAAAAAATGTTTTCTCGGTCAATTTATATTACACCCATATCGAAAATCACATAGTAAGAGACTATTATAGTATTTTAAATGACTTAACAACCATTGATCCAACTACGATTTTATATAATTCCGAAGAAGTTAAAACAATGGCTAATATAAACTATGGAAATGCATATATTTTTGGTGGATCATTTGATGCTCAATCGTCAATTTTAAAAAATCTTTTTTTTAAAGCTAGTGTTACTTCAACAAATGGTGGTAGTGTAAAAAACATGTATAATTTACCTTCAATTTCACCTCTTTTTGGTCATGTAGCTTTAAAATTAGTGAGCTCAGATATTAAAGTTCAACTTTCTTACAAATTTTCAGATGGGAAAAATCCATCTGATTATAGTAACGGAGGAGAGGATAGTTTAGAAGAGACTCCTGTTCTAGGACTTGATGACAAAGGAAATGAAATTTATAGCGGAATGCCTTCTTGGGGTGTTTTAAAGCTTTCATCTTCATATCAGATTTCTAATAGAACAAAGGCTTCTTTGATATTGGACAATATTATGGACATTCACTACAGGGAATTTGCCTCTGGAATATCTTCACCAGGAAGAAACCTTAATGTTGTTTTGGAACACAATTTCTAAAAATTGATCTAAAATGGTTACTTTCGCTTCTACCTAATTTTAAATAAATATAATGGGCTTTAAAGAATATGATTCATTAAATCTTTCCAAAGTCGCTAAAGAGGTCTTAAAAGAATGGAGCGAGATTGAAGCTTTTGAAAAAAGTATCAATTCTCGAGACGGGAGTAAAAAATTTATTTTTTATGAAGGTCCCCCATCCGCAAATGGTATGCCTGGTATTCACCATATTATGGCTAGAAGCATAAAAGATATTTTCTGTAGATACAAAACATTGAAAGGTTATCAAGTGGAAAGAAAAGCGGGATGGGACACTCATGGTCTTCCCATAGAACTAGCGGTAGAAAAAGAGTTAGGTATTAATAAAGAAGATATTGGGAAATCCATTTCAGTTGAGGAATACAACGTTGCATGTAAAAAAGCTGTGATGAAATACACTTCACATTGGAATGAACTTACTAAGAAAATGGGTTATTGGGTGGACATGGAAAATCCATATATTACTTACAAGTCTAAGTATATTGAAAGCGTTTGGTGGTTATTAAAAAATCTTTTTGATAAAGGGCTAATTTACAAAGGGTATACGGTACAGCCATACTCTCCAAAAGCAGGAACTGGACTTAGTTCTCATGAGCTTAATCAACCGGGAACTTATCAAAATGTCACAGATACCACTGTTATTGCACAATTCAAAGCTATTAATAAAAGCTTGCCAGCTTCTTTAAAAAAATTTGATGAACTTTATTTTTTGGCCTGGACCACAACACCTTGGACCTTGCCCTCAAACACAGCACTTACAATAGGATTAAAAATTAAGTATGTATTGGTTTCGACTTTTAATCAATATACTTTCCAAAAAATCAATGTCATTTTAGCCGAGGATCTAATATCAAAAGTTTTTTCTGCTAATTTTTTTGAAATTGAAAATATAGATTTTTTGAGTTATGACCCGAAGACTAACAAAAAAATACCTTATATCAAGCGTATAAATTTATATGGAAAAGATCTTTTGAACATAAAATATGAGCAAATTTGGTCTGATGCACCTGTTCCATACAAAAACTCTGAAAATGCCTTTAGGGTAATATCAGGAGATTTTGTAACTACAGAAGAAGGTACTGGAATTGTTCATACTGCCCCCACGTTTGGAGCAGATGACGCAAAAGCAGCTAAAGAGGCAACGCCAGAGGTTCCACCAATGTTAATATATGATGAAAATAATCAGCTTGTTCCCTTAGTTGATTTAAATGGAAAATTCAGGCCAGAACTTGGTAATTTGGGTGGAAAATATGTAAAGAACGAATATTATGACAAACATGAACCCCAGCCAGAAAAATCAGTAGATGTAGAGATTGCTATTAAATTAAAAAAAGAAAATAAAGCTTTCAAAGTTGAGAAATATTTACATAGTTATCCTAATTGTTGGAGAACAGATAAACCTCTACTTTATTATCCTTTGGATTCTTGGTTTATAAAAGTAACTCAAGAAAAAGAAAAACTTAAAAAACTTAATGAATCAATTAATTGGAAGCCTAAATCAACAGGAACCGGAAGATTTGGTAATTGGCTGTCAAATGCAAATGATTGGAACCTGTCTAGGTCAAGATTTTGGGGAATTCCGTTGCCTATTTGGAGAACAACTGACTCGTCTGAATCTATTATAATTGGTTCTCTCAAACAGCTCAAAGCAGAGATTTTAAAGTCTATCGATCTGGGAAATATGGACTCAGATCCATATTCAGATTTTCAGGTTGGTGATATGAGTGAATCTAATTATGAAAAAATTGATTTACATAAAAACATTGTTGATAAGGTGGTTTTGACTTCACCAAAAGGAAAGAAAATGTACCGAGAATCTGATCTTATTGATGTCTGGTTTGACTCAGGCTCAATGCCGTATGCTCAATGGCACTACCCTTTTGAAAATAAAGAAATGATAGATAAGAATATAGCTTTTCCCGCAGATTATATCGCTGAAGGAGTTGATCAAACACGAGGTTGGTTCTATACCTTACATACAATTAGCTCACTTGTTTTCAACTCAATATCTTTTAAGAATGTTATCTCGAACGGACTCGTATTGGACAAGAAGGGTCAAAAAATGTCAAAAAGATTGGGTAATGCGGTTGACCCTTTTGAAACCCTTGAGAAATATGGACCGGATGCCACAAGGTGGTATATGATTAGTAATGCTAACCCCTGGGACAACCTGAAGTTTGACGTAGATGGAATTGAGGAAGTTAGAAGAAAGTTTTTTGGAACATTGTACAATGTTTATTCATTCTTCAGCCTTTACTCTAATATCGATAAATTCAAATTCGATGAAAATACAATTGAAAATTCTGAAAAACCAGAGCTTGACAAATGGATTATTTCAGAACTTAATACCTTAATATCTGATGTAGACAACCACTATTCAAACTACGATCCTACTAAAGCTGCTCGTACAATATCAAAGTTTGTCCAATCGTATTTGAGTAATTGGTATGTAAGGCTTTCTAGACGCAGATTTTGGAAAGGATCTTATGAAAAAGATAAAGTTAGTGCATATCAAACGCTTTTTACTTGCTTATTAGAAATAGCTAAAATATCGTCACCTATAGCTCCATTTTTTATGGACAGAATGTACAAAGACCTTATTTCTAATACTAAATTTAAATCCGAAGATTCCGTTCATCATACTTATTTTCCCTCATCTCAAAGTGAGTTAATAGACGAAAATTTACAACTTAAAATAAGAAAAGCACAAACAATCTGCTCTTTGGTATTGTCATTAAGAAAAAAAGAAAAAATTAAAGTTCGTCAGCCTCTTCATAAAATAATGATTCCTTTTTCCAGTACATCTGAAAAAAATGAACTCAAAGAAATATCCGATTTAATTAAAACTGAAGTAAATGTAAAAGAAGTTGAGCTTATCAGTAATTCGTCTGGAATTTTAGTAAAAAAAGTAAAGCCTAACTATAGAAATTTAGGCCCTAAATTGGGAAAATCACTTTCAAAAGTAAAAACAATAATCGAAAGATTTGGTGACCAAGAAATCAATAAAATTGAGAGTGGAGAAATCATTAAAGTTATGATTGACTCTAAAGAAGTCAAACTTGAGCCCACTGATTTTGAAGTTTTTTCAGAGGATATTGAAGGATGGTTGGTTGCCTCTGATCAAGGAATGACTATAGCATTAGACGTAACATTAAATGAACAATTAGTTAATGAAGGGATTTCCAGGGAACTTGTGAACAGAATACAAAACATGAGAAAAGAAATTGGCTTGAAAGTAACAGATCAAATTATTTTAAAAATTCAGAATGATAATATCATTGAAAAAGCTATTTTTGAAAACAAAAAATATATTGTTGATGAAACTTTAGCCATTGATTTAATTTTTGAGAAAACAATTAATAATGGATTTGAAGTTGAATTTGATGATATTAAAACTAAAATAAGTATTAAAAAAACCTAAAATAATGGCAATTATTAGATATTCAGATAAAGATTTAAATAAGTTTAGGTCTTTAATTGAGGAAAAAATCAAAAAAGCCCAAAAAGATTTAGCTCTTCTTAAAAGCGCTTACATGAATGATGGAGATAATGGAACGGAAGACACATCACCTACCTTCAAAGCTTTTGAAGAAGGTTCGCAAACCATGTCCAAAGAAGCAAATACTCAACTCGCCATAAGACAAGAAAAATTTATAAGAGACTTAAATGCTGCTCTTATAAGAATAGAAAATAAAACCTACGGTATATGTAGAGTAACTGGGAAATTGATTAATAAAAAAAGACTTGAATTAGTGCCGCATGCTACTTTGAGTATCGAAGCAAAAAATAAAAATTAATTATTCTTCTATCTAAAGTAAAACATTACACAATTTGAGAGTTTACTTAAAGAACTAGACTTATAATTTAATAACTCCTTTTTTAGATGAGTTTAAAAAAATCCATTTTACTATTAACAATAATATTAATAATAGACCAAGTTTCTAAAGTTTATATCAAGCTAAACTTTCCATTAACTCTTTATGGTCAAGCTGCCCTGGTTGATTGGGGGTGGTTTAAAATATTATTTGTTGAAAATAAAGGTATGGCTTGGGGAGCAAAAATCAATGACTTTATTCCTTTTATTAGCGAAAGAACAGGAAAACTTATGTTGACCTCGTTTCGAATTTTTGCAGTTCCAATTATTTTCTATTGGCTTTACGATAGCATTAAAAAGAGCGAAAGCAAACTTCTTACTTTAAGCATTACACTAATTCTTGCTGGTGCAATTGGAAATCTAATTGATTCTGTTTTTTATGGCTATTTATTTACAGAAAGCTATCTCAATGTCGCAATACTTTCACCAGGGAATGGTTATGATAGTCTATTTTTTGGTAATGTTGTGGATATGCTGCAATTTCCTTTATTTGATTGGTATTGGCCAAGTTGGATTCCATTTGTAGGGGGAAACCATTTTACTTTCTTTGATCCCGTATTCAATTTAGCTGACACTTCAATTAGTACAGGAATTGGAATAATGATCGTCTTCTACAAGCGAGTCTTCCCTCAAAATTTATAGATTTGATCAGGTGTGATACAATAATCCATTTTTACATCATGTGTAGAAATATCATGAATTTTATTGATTGGATCAAAAAGTGAAAGACCTACCTTTAGGGCCTTTTTCGAACATTGTGACAACATTTTATCATAATAACCCTTTCCATAACCAACCCTATAACCCATTTGATCAAAAGCAATAAGTGGGATAAAAATCAAATCAAAATCAATGGGGTTAACTTCAATACCGTTCTTAGGTTCAGATATCCCATATGAATTTTTCACAAATAAAGTAGAGTCTGTAAGCAAATAGTTTTTGAGATTAGTACTATCCTTAATTTTTGGAACTATTACATTTTTATCTTTTCCTTGAATAATTTGAATTATATGTTTTGTATTTACCTCTTTGTTTTTTTCAATTGGAAAAAAAATGTGATAATTTGTAAAATGCCATATTTCTAGTTTCAGAGATTGATTGGCAATTTGAATACTTGAATCTTCAAGTATTTTTGAATTAATTAAATTTCTTCTGTTTATGAAAATTTCTCTAATTTTTCTCTTGTACACTACCTTTTATTTTTAAACTTATTAGAAGCGTAAACCATGTAAGGTGTTGGTAAAATAATAGAAACAACATAGGCAATACTTGCTGCAACTTCTCCAAAAGCTAAATAAAACATCAGAAAAATTAATGAGGTGTAGAGTGCAAGGTTCAAAAAAAATTTTCTAAAAAATATTAAATAATTTTCGAGATCAAATGATTTTTGCTGATCTCTAGACATTGTATTATATCCGCTTAAAAGGTATTTTGCATTGTTCCGATTGATAAAAAAAGCAACTCCAATAAATGTCATATTAACAATGAAGAGTCCTAATAAAATTTCCATTTAAAAGTTAAGTAATTTTACATTTCAAAATTAAAACATTTATTTTAGATAAGTGAGCAAAGAAAATCTTCAAATTAAAGTTTCAAATCTAACCAATTCACCAGGTGTATATCAGTTTTTTAATGACTCGAAGAAAATTATTTACGTTGGAAAAGCTAAAAACTTAAAAAAAAGAGTTGCATCCTATTTCCGAAAGAATCTTGGATCACAAAAAACAAAAAACTTGGTTAAAAATATTTTTGATTTAAAACATATTGTCGTATCCTCCGAATCAGATGCTTTATTACTTGAAAATTCATTAATTAAAAAATTTCAGCCAAAGTATAATATTCTACTGAGGGATGACAAAACATACCCATGGATAACCATTAAAAATGAAAGATTTCCAAGAGTTATTTTCACCAGAAAATTGATTAAAGATGGGTCTGAATATTTCGGGCCCTACACCAACAAAAAAACCATAAAGGTTTTAATTGATTTAATTCAAGATTTATTTCCCTTGAGAATAAGTAACTATAATTTAAGTGAAAAAAAGATCAAAAACTTAAATCAAAAACTTCATCTAAGAATACTTCAAAAAGGAGGTAATACTCTTGTTTTAGGTTTTGGTTTGGGTGAAAAAAATAATTCAGAAAGTATAATTTCAGAGGAAAATTATAATGAAAATATTAATAATATACGTCAAATTTTAAAGGGAAAGTTTAGTTCCTCCAAAAAATTCCTCAAAGAACAAATGCTCAGTTATTCGAATCTTATGGAATTCGAAAATGCCCAAAAGACAAAGAAGAAGTTGGAACATTTAGAAAATTATCAATCCAGATCAACTGTAGTAAATTCAAAACTAAACAACATAGATGTTTTCAGCATTGTTTCAGACTTTACTCACGCTTATATCAATTTCTTGGAAGTTGCACATGGAAGAATTGTTCGATTTCATAATGTAGAAATCAAAAAGAAACTGGATGAAAATGAAAAAGACATTCTCCTTCTGTGTATTGTTGACATAAGAAAAAAGTTTAATTCTAAAAATAAAACCATAATATGTCCATTTCGTTATGAAGAATTAAAATCTCTAAAATTCATTATTCCTAAAGTAGGTGATAACTTAAAATTATTAGAGTTATCAAAAAAAAATGCAACCATATATAAAATTGAGAAGTTAAAAAAGGTTCAATTGATGGATCCAGATAGGCACTCAAAAAGAATTATGTCACAAATGAAAATCGATTTAAAGTTAAACTCGATTCCCAAACATATTGATTGTTTTGATAATTCAAATATTCAGGGTTCTGATCCTGTGGCTGCATGTGTTGTTTTTAAAAACATTAAACCCTCAAAAAAAGATTACAGAAAGTATAATATAAAAACTGTGAAAGGGCCAGATGATTACGCATCAATGGAGGAAGTCGTTTATAGACGATACCGAAGAGTTATTGATGAAAAATCTTCTCTACCAGATCTTATAATTATTGATGGTGGAAAGGGGCAGTTAAGTTCAAGTATAAAAGCTTTAAAAAAACTCGGTCTTTATAATATTCCAATCATAGGAATTGCCAAGAGACTTGAAGAAATTTTTTATCCAAATGATAGTGTTCCTCTTTACCTTGACAAAAGATCAGAAACTTTAAAAATTATTCAATATTTAAGAAATGAGGCACATCGCTTTGCAATTAGTTTTCACAGAAACAAGAGGAGTAAAAAAGCATTGGTGTCAACTTTTGATAACATTCCGGGTATTGGAGAAAAAACAAAATTACTTATTTTAAAAAAGTACAAATCTTTAAATAGTATTAAAGAAATCTCGGAATCAGATTTAGCAAAGGAGGTAGGTGTTTCGAAAGCAAAAAAAATTAAATCATTTTTAAATACATACAACTAGTATTTATATTTTTGTAATTATGCGAAGAGCATCATTAAATATTCTTGCCAGCTTTTTCATATTAAACTTTGCCTACAGTCAAAACTTAAAAACAAATACGAATACTTTTGTGAAATCATCATTTGAAAGCTTTCAATCAGGTGAATGGATAAAGTTTAGGATTCATTACGGAATCTTTAATGCTTGCTATGCAACAATTAATTTAAAAGATACAATTGTCGATAATAAAAAAGTTTTTAAGTCAACAGCAGTCGGAAGAACCACTGGGTTAGCTAGGTTATTTTTTAAAGTTGATGATGTTTATGAGAGTATTTTTGATTCAAAATTAGTAAAACCTCTCATCTCCAGAAGAAATATCAATGAGGGTGGATATACAAAAAATATTAAAATTAAATATGATTATCTAAACAATCAAGCAATAGTTAATGATATTAAGCATGAAACAATCCAGTATGTCAAAATAGAAGAAAATGTTCAAGATATAATATCAACATTTTATTTTTTAAGAAACCACTTTGATGTCAACAAATTAAAAATAGGTGATTTTATAAAAATCACAATGTTTTTTGACGCCGAGAACTATGATTTTAAAATGAAATTTATAGGCTATGAGGATGTGAAAACTAAATTTGGAGTCGTGAACTGTTTCAAGTTTGAGCCTTATATTCAATCAGGTAGAGTATTTAGCGAAAGTGGTGACTTATATCTTTGGGTAAGCAATGATAAAAATAAAGTTCCTGTCAAAATTGAAGCTGATTTGAGAGTGGGCTCTATAGAGGCAGATATCGACGGATTCAAAGGCCTTAAACACCCTTTCAAAATCAAAATATATGAATAGATTGTTAGCGGTAATCGTATTTTTTATTATTTGTTCTTGTGGGAATGGATCTAAAAATAAGGTTCCTGCTGTAAAAAAAGAAAAAATAATCAAAGAATTTGGTTATGTTTTAAACGACTTCCATGTTGTCAGGGACACAATAAAAAGTGGTGATTCTTTTGGTACAATTTTGGAAAAAAACAATCTCTTTTATCCTCAAATTTACAATATTGTTCAAAAAGTTAAGCGCGTGTACGATATTAGAAAAATCAATGTAGGTAAACCTTATACGATTTTGTTTTCAAAAGACTCTCTAAAAAAACCTGAACTTTTCGTGTATCAACCCAATCTAATAGATTATGTTTTGGTTTCATTAAGCGATTCTCTTTGGGCTGAAAAAAAAGCAAAAGCTGTTAAGTTGGTTGAGTTTGAAGCCAAAGGCACCATAACAAGCTCTCTATCTGAAACGATGCAAGAAAAAAAACTTTCTCCACTACTATCAAATGAGCTTTCTGAAATTTATGCTTGGAATATTGATTTTTTTAGGCTTGAAAAAGGTGATAATTTTAAGATCATTTATACTGGAAAGTTTGTAGATGATTCTGTTTATGTGGGTTTAAATAGAATACATTCAGCATACTTTGAGCACAGAAAAAAACCTTACTACGCTATTGAGTTCGAGACAGACCCTAAAAGAGGGATTCACGAATACTTCGACGAAAAAGGAAAAAATTTAAGAAGAGCTTTTTTAAGATCTCCAGTTCAGTTTAGCAGAATTTCATCAAGGTATAATTTGAAAAGAAAAATTGCTTACTATGGTAGAGTTAAACCTCATCTAGGAACTGACTTTGCAGCTCCTGTGGGAACCCCAATAAGAACAACAGCTAGTGGAACTGTAGTTAAGTCAGGATATACAAAAGGAAACGGAAATTATGTTATGATCAAGCACAATGCAACTTACTCAACTCAATATTTACACATGAAAAAAAGGGGAGTAAAAAAGGGTCAATTTGTAAGGCAGGGTGACTATATTGGTACGGTTGGTATGACTGGCAATACATCAGGCCCTCATGTATGCTACCGATTCTGGAAAAATGGTAAGCAAGTTGACCCTATGAGACAAAAACTTCCTGAAGCCAAGCCGATATCTCAAAATTTGAAAGATAAATACTTAACTTACATGAAGCCTATTAAAAGACAACTTGATTCTATTGGATCAAATGTTACCTTTGTTAATAAAATCTAATAATCGAAATGACATTAAAGAATATTTCTCCAATAGAAACACCAGCGTGGAAAAATCTTAAAAATCATTTTGCAGAAATTAAAAATAATAAAATCATTGATTTTTTTAAAGACACTAAAAGGCTGAGTCATTTTTCTGTCTCTTGGAAAAATTTTTATGTAGATTTTTCAAAAAATAGGCTAAATCTTAAAACTTTAAACCTATTGCTAGATCTGGCCAAACAATGTGATTTACAAAACTCCATTCAAGCTCAGTTTCTGGGGAAAAAAATTAACAAAACTGAAAACAGATCTGTACTTCACACTGCTTGTAGGTGCATTGATAGTGATAAAATTTTAGTTGACGGAATCGATATTGTCCCTGAAATTATCAATGAAAGAAATAAAATCAAAAGTTTCTGTGATAAAGTCCTTGATGGTCATATAACTGGGTCGACTGGAAAAAAGATTACTGATGTTGTAAATATCGGGATTGGTGGTTCTGATTTGGGACCAAGAATGGTAACAGAAGCTTTAAAGTTTTATAGAAGTAGACTAAACACCCATTTTATTTCTAATGTTGATGGAGATCATGTGTATGAAGTTCTAAAAGCCTTAAACCCTGAAACGACCTTGTTTATAGTGGTTTCCAAAACTTTCACGACTCAAGAGACTTTAACAAATGCGAAAACAATAAAAAATTGGATGATCTCTAACCTAGGAAATAAAAGTATTGAACATCATTTTATTGCAGTCTCTAGTAATAAAAATGAAATTGCAAATTTTGGAATAAAAGATGAATATACTTTCTCAATGAACGATTGGGTAGGAGGAAGATTTTCTATTTGGAGTTCAGTTGGACTTATAATCAGTCTTTCCATTGGATTTGAAAATTATAATAAGTTTTTAAATGGTGCTCGACTTGCAGACGATCACTTTAGAAGTTCTTCTTTTGAAAAAAATATTCCTGTTTTGATGGGACTAATTAGTGTTTGGTATAATAATTTTTTCGAATGTGAATCGGAAGCGGTAATTTCTTACAGTCAATATCTTAATAAACTTCCTGCTTACCTACAACAATCTTTAATGGAAAGTAATGGGAAGAATGTCGATAGAAATGGAAAAAATGTAAAATATCAAACAGGAAATATAGTTTGGGGTGACACTGGAACAAACTCTCAACACGCTTTTTTTCAATTAATTCATCAGGGTACAAAATTAATACCTTGTGACTTTATTGGTTTTAAACATCCACTACATAAGGAAAATCATCAGCATGATATTTTGATGTCCAATTTTTTTGCTCAAACAGAAGCTCTGTTAATGGGTAAGTCTTTAACAAAAGTTGAAGATGAATTAAAGAGAAAATCGCAAAGTAAAGAATTCGCTCCTTTCAAGGTTTTCAAAGGAAATATTCCTTCTAATAGTTTTCTAATTGATAAACTAAGTCCTGAATCGCTTGGAAGTTTAATTGCTTTTTATGAACATAAGATTTTTGTTCAAGGAATTATTTGGAATGTATTCAGTTATGATCAATGGGGTGTTGAACTTGGCAAAGAGCTTGCTTCATCGATTTTGAGAGAAATTGAAACCAAAACTTTGGAAAATCATGATCCTTCCACTTCATCTCTTGTTCATCTCTACAATAGCAAAAATTAATTTAAAATTGTTCAAAAAATTGTTCAAAAAATTAACAATTTTTTAATCATTGAATAGTATTATTTGATCATTTTTGTAAAAAACATACCAAAATGAAAAAATTCAATATATTTTTTACAATTTTACTTTTTTCTAGTTTCGCTTTTTCACAAACAGTTATTACTGGAACAATCATAGACTCTGAAATGGGCAAGGGGCTTCCTGGAGCATCTGTGTTGGTTAAAGGAACTACAAACGGAGTCAATACTGATTTCGATGGAAATTTTGAAATAACTGCTGATGGGCCTGGAACACTTGTAGTTTCTTTTGTTGGCTATCTAAGTCAAGAAATCGATTTTGATCAATCAATGGATATTACAGTTTCTTTGAAAGTTTCTGGACTTTCAGGAGTTACAGTTTTTGGAACAGCTGACTTCGCAATTGATCGAGATCAAGCTATTACCCAAACTACTTTAACCGCTGCAGACATTCAAGATAGAATTGGAAACCTTGAACTCCCTGAAATGTTGAATTCAACACCCGGAATTTATGCTACAAAAGCAGGAGGAGCTTTTGGAGATTCGAGAGTAAATTTAAGAGGTTTTGATTCTCAAAATGTTGCGGTTATGATTAATGGGATTCCTGTTAATGACATGGAAAATGGTAGAGTGTTTTGGTCCAACTGGGCTGGGCTTTCTGACGTAGTATCCGCTATGCAAGTTCAAAGAGGACTTGGGGCATCAAAACTTGCGATTTCATCAGTTGGTGGTACAATCAATATTTTAACCAAATCAACTGAACTTAATCAAGGAGGTAAAATTTCAACTATGGTTGGAAACGATGGATACAACAAGACTGTACTGGGTTATAATACTGGAGAACTTGGAGGAGGTCATGCCTTGTCTTTATTGTTCTCTAGAACTGCTGGAGATGGTTATGTAGATGGTACTATCTTCGAAGGATACAATTATTTTGTGGGCTATGGCTGGAAAGACAGTTCAAATAAACATAACATACAACTAATCATAACTGGAGCCCCTCAAACTCACAATCAAAGAACAAGTAGTTTTTATAATATGGCAAAAGTAAGTGATTATCAAAAATATGGCATTAGGTATAATTATAATCATGGTTTTCTGAACGGAGATGTGTTTAATCAAAGAAAAAATTTCTATCACAAACCCCTTGCATCAGTAAACTGGGAATATGACATCAATTCCTCCACAAACTTATCTGCATCACTTTATTATTCTGTTGGAAGAGGAGGTGGTACAGGTGATATTGGAAGATTAGATGGTGATTATGCTAGTAGTTCCAAGTTTAGAAATCCTGTAAACGGTCAAGTCAACTGGGATAAGATCGTTGCATCAAACTCTGGACAATCAACTACTTTTTACGACGGTTCCGTATATTCTAACGTTGTAGATCCTACAACAGGGTTATATATTGTTAATGATCAAGACGAGACTGTAAACGGAGTTAAAAGAAATGGAATTGTAAGAAGAGCATCTATTAACTCTCACAACTTTCTTGGTAGTATAATAAATCTAGAAAAAGAACTTAATGATAATCTTACATTAAATTTTGGTTTTGATATTAGAAGCTATACTGGTTTACATTACAGAAGATTAGACCACTTGTTGGGTGCTGATGGCTATAGAGACTTTGATGATAAAAATTATTCTGGAGGAAATACGGTTCGAACAACAACATATAGTTCTAGTCTTGGAGATCTTTGGAATGTATTTAAAGACACCGACAAGGAAGAAAAAATTGATTACCACAATGATGGAAAGGTAAGGTGGTTGGGTGCATTTGCTCAACTTCAATATAAAAAAGATGACTTTTCAGCTTTTTTCCAAGGTGCATTTTCAAATCAAGGATTCAAAAGAGTTGAATATTTCAACCAAGTTGGTACAGCTACCACAGACTGGAAAAATATTACAGGAGGAAATATAAAAGCAGGTTTCAACTATAATTTTGATATAAAGAATAATTTTTATGCAAATGCTGGTTACTATTCCAAACAACCTAATTTTGATGCAGTTTATATAAACTATTCAAACACTCTTAACCCTGACTTAAAAAATGAAACGGTAATCGGATATGAAGTTGGGTACGGACATGTTTCCAATAAATTGAGAATGAATATTAATGTTTACAGAACAACATGGGAGGATAGATTTTTGTCTGATGGTGTAGAAGTTGGAGGAGTTAGGGGGACAGCCAATTTCTATGGAATCAAACAAATTCACTCTGGTTTTGAATTCGATGGTGAAATTCAATTAAGTCCGTTTGTAACTGTTCAAGGTATGCTCTCAATAGGAAATTATGTATATGGAAGTGATGTCGTCGCTGACGTTTTTGACTCATCAAGAGCGAAAATTGGGACATCCACTCTTTACTTAGATAAAGTAAAGGTAGGAGATGCGGCTCAGACTACCTCTAGACTAAATTTGAAAGTGAGCCCAACTGATTTATTTGGTTTTAATATAAGTATGTTTAGTGCATCTGAGCTATATGCTAACTTCAACCCTGAGGATTTCGATACAAAGGGTGACTCAGCGATGATGATTCCAGCTTATGAATTATTTGATTTTGGAGCGTCTTACAAACTATCCATTGCGAAAGAGAATATTTACGTTCGACTCAATGTCAATAACATTTTTGACAATCACTATATATCTGAGTCTTCAACAAATATAGTAGCTGGACCAGACGACCCAACATATTTAGGAGTCCACACATCCAACAGAGCATTTCCAGGCTGGGGAAGGTCATGGAACTTAGGATTCACTTACAGATTTTAAACTTTCTTTATTTAATAAAAAAGCCTCTTAATTAAATTAGAGGCTTTTTTATTTTATATCTTTTATATTCAATTGGATTGTTGATTTACCGTTCCAAATATTTTCCTCAATCGTGTAAACCATATCAAAATTAGAAGTTTCTAATATTTCGATTTTACTTGACAAATTAAAACCAATTGCAGAAAAAATATTTTCTCTGTCCTGAGAAATATTAATTTTCAGGTGTTCTTTATTTTTTCCGACTTTATGAATGTCTCCAAACACTTCTAAATTTTTTGACAGAAAAATTGGAGTTTTATTTGCTGGTCCAAAGGGTTGGAATTGATTTAATATTCTAAAAAACTTAGGGGTGATTGATCTTAAATTTATTTCTGATTCAATTAAGATTTGTTTGGAAGGTAAATTGTTATTAAGAAGTTTTCCTGATTCCTCATCAAATTTTTGAGAGAAATTTATTAAATTTTTTTTTGCAATTTTTAATCCTGCGGCATATTTGTGTCCCCCATAACTTAAAATATATTCCTCACATCTACTTAAAATTTCATGAATATCTACATTTTTAATTGATCTACCTGACCCTGTTAATTCACCTTTTTTTGACTCACAAAAAACAATTGTTGGTTTATAAAATTTATCTATTAATCTTGAAGCAACAATACCGATAACTCCTTTATGCCAATCATCTTGACAAACTACACTACTGTAAAAATTATTGTTTTTTGAACTTTTAATTTTTTCAAAAGCCTGATTTGCCATTGACTTTTCAACCTCTCTTCTTTTTGAGTTTAACTCCTCAATTGTATTTATAATTTCTATCAATTCATCTTTTTTTGTCTCAGTTAAAAGACGAAGGCCAATTGAGGGCTTTGCAAGTCTCCCAGCTGCATTGATTCTTGGTGCAATAAAGAAAAGTAAATCATTTATTTTGATTTTTGATTTTTGATTAATTAGTAATTTTATTCCCAATCTTGGTTTTGAATTCAATTGTCTTAATCCCAAAAAAGTAAGTGTTCGGTTTTCTCCCTCTAGTGAAACTATGTCTGCAGCACAAGCAATCGCAACTAAATCTAAAAAATGTAAAATGTTCTCAATTTTTTTACCACTTTTATTGTTAATTGCCTGTATTAATTTAAATCCAATGCCACACCCACATAATTCTTTAAAGGGGTAATTGCAGTCTTTTCTTTTTGGATTTAGTATTGCGCAAGCTTTAGGAAGTGCTTCACTCGGAAGATGATGATCACAAATGACTAGGTCAATACCTTTTTCACTTGCAAATTTTGATTGTTGAATTGCATTTATTCCACAATCGAGAGTTATTATCAAGGTTTGATTTTTTTCATATGCCTCTTCTATTCCATTAGTTGACAATCCATATCCTTCTGAGCGATCTGGAATATAAGTGGATACTATTGCGCCCATATCTTTTAAGAAAGAGCTCATGAGAGCGACCGAGGAAATTCCATCTACATCATAATCACCATAAACCATTATTTTCTCTTTTTGATTAATAGCTAATAATATTCTTTCAACCGCAATATTCATGTCTCTCATTAGAAATGGGTCATGCAACTGAGAAATATTTGGTCTAAAAAAAGATTTTGATTGATCAAAAGTTTTGATTCCCCTGCTAACTAGCATTTCAGCTATTATAATGTCAACATTAAGTTCATTTGAAAGTTGAGATGCATCCTCATTTAACTTATTATCTTTAACTACCCATTTAATTTTTTCTTCCATTTACTACAATTACAAATTCTCCTTTGGGTTTTTTATTTTCAAATATTTTTATGATTTCTTTTAAACTTCCCCTTTTCGTTTCTTCATAAATTTTAGTTAGTTCTCTTGAGACTGATATTTTTCTTTCAGATCCGAATGTAGATTGAAAATCGTTGAGTGTTTTAATAAGTCTGTGAGGGGACTCGTAAAAAATCATTGTTCTATTTTCTGATGAAAGAACTTTTAATCTTGAACTTCTCCCTTTTTTTAATGGAAGAAATCCTTCAAAAATAAATTTTTCCATGGGTAAACCGCTCAAAACAATTCCTGGTATTAAAGCGGTTGGACCTGGAAGACACTCCACCTTAATTTTTTTAGCTATGCAGGTTCTTATTATTAAAAAACCCGGGTCACTAATCCCAGGGGTTCCTGCATCAGTAATAAGAGCAACGTTATTACCTAAAATAATTTTTTCTACTACTTTTTCTAACTCTTTATGTTCATTAAACTTATGATGTGATTTTAAGTTTGATTTTACAGCTATATGATTTAATAATTTTTTACTTCTTCTTGTATCCTCACACAAGATAATATCTACACTTTCTAATGTTTTAATAGCTCTAATTGTAATATCGTCTAGATTTCCAATTGGTGTAGGAACAACATATAGTTTTGCCATCCTTAATTAATTTTTAGACATTTGTTGTCTATTAAAGTTAGCTACTTTAGCAACATAATCAATAGTTTTAAAATGAAATTAAATAAAAACTTATTTCAAGGAAAAATTGAGGTTATATGTGGCTCAATGTTCTCAGGAAAAACAGAGGAATTAATTAAAAGAATTATTGAGGCCAAATTGAATGGAATGAAATTTATAGTTTTCAAACCAACAAAAGATTCACGAAACCCTTATGAAAAAATCGTGTCTCATTCAAAAACTGAAATAAATGCAAAATCTATTGAAAGTTCACATGAGATTTTATCCAAATCTTTGAACTTTGATGTGATTGGAATTGATGAAGCACAGTTTTTTGATATGAACTTAGTTGATGTTTGTAACTCAATTGCTAATCAAGGTAAAAGAATTATTGTATCAGGTTTGGATATGGATTATTCCGGAAAACCCTTTGGCCCAATGCCTTATTTAATGGCCTGTGCAGAGGAAATAACAAAACTTCACGCAATATGTAATGAAACTGGCAATATGGCAAATTACAGTTATAGAAAAAAACAGAATAATCAACAATTCTTAATTGGTGAAAAAAATGAATACGAAGCTCTATCTCGAATTGCTTTTATTGATAAAATGAAAAAAAGAAAATAGTGTTAGAAACCCAAGAATCAATTGTAGAAATTAATCTTTCCAACTTAAAAAATAATTTGTCTTTTTTGAGATCAAAGCTAAACTCAGACACAAAAGTAATGGCTGTAGTGAAGGCTTCTGCTTATGGATCAGATTCGGTAATTATATCCAATTTCCTTGAACAAGAAAAAATTGATTATCTAGCTGTTGCGTATTGTAGTGAAGGAGTTTTTCTAAGAAAATCAGGGGTAAAAATTCCTATTTTAGTAATGCACCCCCAAATAGGAGATTTTAAAGAAATAATTGATTTTAATTTAGAACCCAGTATTTATTCTTTTAGGATTTTAAATTCTTTCTTTGAAGCTTTGAAAACAGACTCAGAATACCCTTTCCAAATAAAATTCAATACAGGGCTTAACAGGCTTGGTTTTTCTGAGGACGAAATAACTAAGTTGGTTAAATCTTTAAATGGAAAGCATCCAAAATTTATTTTCTCCCATTTGGGCGCTTCAGACGAAAAAGACAAAGGTTTCACAAATTCCCAGATTAAAAAATTTTTATCAATAAGTGATAAATTTGATTTACTCATAAAAAAAGTAACGAAAAAACACCTACTAAACACCTCTGGTATATTAAACTTTCCAGATTATCAATTTGACATGGTGAGATCTGGAATAGGACTTTATGGGTTTGGAAATGATGAACGGTTTAGAAACTCTTTGAAACCTACTATTAGTTTAAAAACTGTTGTTTCTCAAATCCATGAAATAAATAAAGGTGAGTATGTAGGTTACAATAAAGGATATAAAGCTGTGGAGAAATCTAAAATCGCCACACTACCCATTGGGCATGCTGACGGTATAAGTAGAAATTGTGGTCATGGAAAAGTTAAAGTCTTGATTAATGATACTTCTGTCCCTACCATTGGAAATATCTGTATGGATATGTTAATGGTTGATATCTCAAATATTAATTGTAAAGAAGGTGACGAAGTAATAATATTTGATGATAAAAATTTAACTGCTGAAGATCTTGGTGACCTAACTAATACTATCTCCTACGAAGTTTTAACATCAATTTCAAACAGAATAAAAAGGGTAATCAAATAATAAAATTTATAACAAAAAAGTTAAAAATTGAACCAAAACAATTGAAAGGTTTTTTTTAGTATTGAAATAATTATTTTTGACAAATGAAAATAGCAATAGTTGGTGTAACTGGAATGGTTGGCAAAGTCATACTCGAACTAATCAACAAGAGAAAAATAAATTACAGTGATCTTATTTTAGTTGCATCAAATAAATCAGTTGGTAAAAAAATTCTAATCGGTAAAAAAACTCAATTTGTTGTTGGAATGGAAGAGGCCATCAAAGCAGCCCCTAATTATGCTATTTTTTCAGCTGGTGGTGAAACTTCTTTAAAATGGGCTCCAAGGTTTGCAAGTGTAGGTTGTACAGTTATTGATAATTCATCTGCATGGAGAATGGATCCTGACAAAAAATTGATAATTCCCGAAGTAAATGGAGAACAACTAAATCAAAATGACAAAATTATAGCAAACCCCAACTGCTCAACCATACAGATGCTAATGGTTCTTGCGCCTATTCATAAAAAATATGGAATTAAAAGAGTCGTAGTTTCAACATATCAATCTGTAACTGGTTCAGGAATAAAAGGATTGAATCAATTAAAAAATGAAGAGAATCAAATCAGAGGAGAAATGGCATATAAATACCAAATTCATAGGAATGCCATTCCTCACTGTGATGACTTCTTAGAAAATGGATACACTAAAGAGGAAATAAAATTAACTAATGAAACAAAAAAAATTTTAGACTCTAAAATTCAAGTCACTGCAACGGCTGTAAGAGTTCCTGTAATTGGGGGTCACAGTGAATCAATTAATCTTTCCTTAGAAAAAGAAATTAAAAATATTTCTGATATCAAAAAACTTTTGATGAAATCTGATGGAGTTATAGTTAAAGATGATCCAGCTAATTTTGAATATCCTATGCCAATAGATTCTCAGAAAAATGATTCTGTTTTTGTAGGAAGAATTAGAGAAGATTTTTCAGAGAAAAACAGTTTAAACCTTTGGGTAGTTTCAGATAATTTAAGAAAAGGTGCTGCAACAAATGCAATTCAAATTCTTGAGCTACTAATTAAGAAAGGATATTAATTCTTACTATTTATTTCGAAATTTTCCATGAATTTAGTCGTGTAGTCACCCTTAATATATCTTAAATCATCCATTAATTGTCTGTGGAAAGGAATAGTTGTTTTAATGCCTTCAATTATAAATTCATCTAAAGCCCTTCTCATTTTTTCAATTGCTTCGGACCTATTTTGAGCCGTTACAATTAATTTTGCAATCATAGAATCATAATTCGGAGGAATACTACATCCGCTATAAACATGTGTGTCAATTCTGATTCCGTGGCCACCTGGCAAATGAAGATTAGTAATTTTCCCTGGTGAAGGTCTAAAATTCTCATATGGATCTTCAGCATTGATTCTACATTCTATTGAATGTAATTTTGGATAATAATTGTGTCCAGAAATTTTAACACCAGCTGCTACTTTAATTTGTTCTTTAATTAAATCATAGTCAATTACTTGCTCAGTAATAGGGTGTTCAACTTGTATTCTGGTATTCATCTCCATAAAATAAAAATTTCGATTTTTATCAACTAGAAACTCTACCGTTCCTGCTCCTTCGTATCCAATAAATTCCGAGGCTTTAACAGCTGCTTGACCCATTTGCTCCCTTAATTTATCTGTCATAAATGGTGATGGTGTTTCTTCGGTTAATTTTTGATGTCTTCTTTGAATCGAGCAATCTCTTTCAGAAAGATGACATGCTTTACCAAACCTGTCTCCAACAACTTGTATTTCAATGTGGCGTGGGTTCTCAACAAGTTTTTCCATATACATATCATCATTCCCAAAGGATGCATTCGCTTCTTGTTTCGCACTTTCCCAGTGCTGAAATAATTCTTTTTCTTTCCAAACTGCTCTCATACCTTTACCACCTCCACCAGCAGAAGCTTTTATCATAACAGGGTATCCAATTTTTTTTGCAATTTTCTTAGCATCATCAAAATGATCGATAACACCTTCAGACCCTGGTATGGTTGGTACACCAGCGGATTTCATGGTTGATACAGCTGTTGCTTTATCACCCATTTTATCAATCATTTCAGGTGAGGCACCAATGAATTTAATTTTGTGTTCTTCGCAGATCTTTGAAAATCTTGAGTTCTCTGACAAAAACCCATATCCAGGGTGAATTGCATCAGCGTTAGTGATTTCTGCGGCAGCTATTATATTAGGTATTTTTAAATATGATTCTGAACTGTTTGGTGGTCCAATGCAAACAGCCTCATCAGCAAATCTAACATGTAAGCTTTCTTCGTCAGCAGTAGAGTAAACAGAAACGGTTTTTATTCCCATCTCCTTACAAGTTCTTATAATCCTTAAAGCTATTTCTCCTCTATTTGCAATTAAAACTTTTTTAAACATACTTAAAGGTTAAAAGTTATACTAAGAAGGGTCTATTAAAAATAACGGTTGATCAAACTCAACTGGTGAAGCGTCTTCAACTAAAATTTTAACAATTTTACCTGAAAACTCAGACTCTATCTCATTAAAAAGTTTCATGGCTTCAACAACACACAATACATCTCCTTCAGAGATGGTGTCACCAGATTCAATAAAATTTGGTTTATCAGGCGCAGGTTTCCTGTAAAAAGTCCCAATTATTGGAGATTTGATCGTTATATAATCGTTGTTTTCAAAATTAGATTTAGTTTCATTTGTTTCAAGAGGCTTAGGTTTCAAACTTTCGACAGGTTCTTCAGTCTCTGGTTGAACTGGAATAAAAGAGGGTGGATTAGAATAAACCACCTTTTTACTGTTTTGACTTGTTTTAATCGCTATTTTAAGTTCTTCTGATTCTATTTTGACTTCACTGACACCAGATTTAGCCACAAACTTGATTAATTGTTGTATGTCTTTTATATTCATAATTTAAATTTTAACTATTATATGACCATTTTAAAAAAGATGCCCCCCAGGTAAATCCTCCCCCAAATGCAGCTAATATGATATTATCTCCTTTCTTGAACTTCTTTTCAAAGTCAGCAAAAACTAATGGAATTGTAGCCGCTGTGGTATTTCCGTAATTCTCAATATTCATTAAAACTTTAGAATCACAAATACCCATTCTCTTAGCAGTTGCATCAATTATTCTTTTATTTGCCTGATGCGGTACAAGGTAATCAACATCCTTGTTTGTTAGGTTATTTCTTTCCATTATTTTATATGAGGCTTCTGCCATGTTAGACACAGCATACTTAAATACATTTTTCCCATCTTGAAACAGAAAATGTTTTTTTTGATCAATTGTTTCTTTAGTAATTGGCAGCTGAGAACCTCCTGCTTCTATTCTCAAAAACTCTCTTCCGACACTGTCTGATCTTAAGAATTCATCTTGCAGACCCAAGCCTTCATTATTGGGTTCCAGTAGAACAGCTGCAGCACCGTCCCCGAATATTATACATGTATTTCTATCAGAATAATCAACAATTGAGGACATTTTATCGGCACCTATCAAAATAATTTTTTGATAACGACCTGACTCAATAAATGAAGAAGCTACTGACATTCCGTAAAGAAAACCAGAACATGCAGCTTGTAGATCATAACCAAATGCATTTACAGATCCTATTTGGGTAGCAACGTGTGCAGCTGTCGCGCTAACGTGCATGTCAGGTGTTATTGTGGCAACAATAACCATATCAATTTCTTTAGGACTTGTGTTACTTTTTTTTAGAACTTCTTTTGCAGCCTTAATTGCCATCTTAGAGGTCCCGATACCTTTTTTAAGAATTCTTCTTTCTTTGATACCAGTTCTGGTTGTAATCCATTCATTTGTAGTATCAACCATTGTTTCTAAAGTCTTATTGTCCAATACTGTTTTTGGTAAGTATGAACCTACAGCGGTTATAGATGCAGTAATTTTTGACAAAACAATTTTTTTCAAAAATGGTAAAAAAAAGGGGATTTTTGGAAAAAAATGACAAAAAAATTCATTTTTTTAGAAAAATTTGGCTAAAAACAAACTATTTTAGAATTACAAAATCTAGTCCTCAGAGCTATCTACTAAGACTTTTCCTTTGTAGTAAAGTTTACCTTCATGCCAGTGAGCTCTGTGATACAAGTGCTTCTCACCAGTGGTCTTACAAGTAGCTATTTGAGATTCAGGAGCTTTATAATGTGTTCTTCTTTTATCTCTTCTTGTTTTTGATGTTTTTCTTTTTGGATGTGCCATAGCTATTTTAATTCTTTTAATTTATCCCACCTAGGATCAGAACCTCTAGGACTTGTGTTATTTATATCAAAATCTTTTAATTTATCCAATACCTTTGTGTTTAGTGTGCCATCGTTGATTCCCGGATGAACAACTTTTAATGGTAAAGATAGTACTATCATTTCATATAACTGTTGTGAAATATTAATTTCATAAGTTCCGTTAGGTACAATTAACAATTCGTGGTCTTCATTGTTTAATTTTTGACCAAATTTAACAACCAGTTTGCTTTTGGAACTATGACTGAAATCAAATGACTCGTTGGAAACATAACAATTAAGGTTAATTATTCCGTGTGATTTTATCAATAACTCCAATAAGTTAGATTTCTTGGTGAATTCTACATCAATTTTAATCTTACAACTATTGAATTCTTTGTAATCGTAGAAAAAGAAAAAATGATTATCGATCTCAAAATTAAAATTATGTTGTCCTTCTTTTAGGCCAGCAAATGATATTTTATATTTTGATAAGGAATACACTTTCTTGAAATTCGCAGGCGAATATAATAAATTATTGTGATTGTTTAATAAGTTTCGGCTGATCGTTTCATATAAACATTATTTTTTATTTCTGTTCTTAAATATTTGTAGAGCACAGTGAATAGATTTGCTGAAAGACCTGTGATCTGCAGTATTATTACCTGCAATATTATAGGCTGTCCCGTGGTCAGGAGAGGTTCTTATTATATTCAAACCCGCAGTGTAGTTTATACCTTCTCCAAAAGAAATAGTTTTAAAAGGAATAAGGCCCTGATCATGATATACAGCCATTGTAGCGTGGTAATGATTAAATGATCCTGATCCGAAGAAACTATCAGCTGAAAAAGGACCTGAAACTGAAAATCCTAAATCTAAAAGTTTTTTAACGGTTGGAATAAGTATTTTTTGATCATCATCTCCAATTACACCATCGTCTCCGCAGTGAGGATTAATCGAGAGCAAAGCAATCTTCGGATCTGGAATACAGAAGTCATTTTTTAAAGAGTGATGCATACAGCTTATTTTATCCAAAATCCTGTCAAAAGTCAATTTTTCAGTGACTTCAGAAAGCGGAATATGATCAGTCAATAAGCCAACCTTTAGTTTATCAGTTATCATAAACATCAGGCTTTCCCCATTAAAATTACTGGACAAATAATCTGTATGCCCAGGAAAATTAAACTCATTAGATTGAATATTTTTTTTATTAATCGGAGCAGTTACAATGAAATCAACGTTCCCGCTTTTAAGTGCATCAACTGTATGCTTCAGCGATTTAAAGGCAATTGAGCCTGCCTTTTTAGTAGTTTTTCCAAATTCAATTTTAAAACCTTGTGCATCAATATGAAACACATTTATTTTATTGGGTTTGGGAGATTGATTTTTAGCTAATAATTCTAACTCAATATTAGTTTTAAAAAAATCATTCATTGAAGAAATTATATTAAAGTCACAATAAATAACCGGTGTCACCAAATCAAGAGTGAATGGATCCTTTAAAGACTTTAAAATGATTTCCAAGCCTATTCCATTAGGATCTCCACACGAAATTCCAACTTTGGGTTTTGAATTATGCACTACGAATTAAAGTTTATTATTAGCTTTGCAAAGCTAAATATATAATTAAGAAATGTTTACAGGAATCATAGAATCTCTATCAAAAATTGTCAAAATTGAGAAAAGTGGAACAAATCTAAACATTAGTTTTAAATCCAATCTAACATCTCAATTTAGTATAGATCAGAGTTTGTCTCATAATGGTATTTGCCTAACGATTGTCAAAATAAAAGATGAAATATATACGGTGAATGCTATCAAAGAAACTATCTTAAAAAGCAATATAGGATCCTGGGCTGTAGGTGACGAAGTAAATATTGAAAGAGCAATGAAAATTGGAGACAGGCTTGATGGTCATATGGTTCAGGGGCATGTTGATCAAGTTGGTGTTTGTGTTGAAAGGTTTACACAAAAGGGTAGTTGGATATTCACGTTTGAATATAAAATTGAAAAAAATATCACTGTAGAAAAAGGATCAATCTCTGTAAATGGAGTAAGTCTAACGGTTGTTAACTCTAAAAAAAATCGATTCAGTGTTGCAATAATTCCTTACACTTTTAATCAAACTTGTTTCAAAAATATCAAAAAACATGATTTTGTAAATTTAGAATTTGATATAATTGGAAAATATATTAAAAAAATAATGTTATCAAAAAACATATGAAAGTTATTTTTTTAGAAGCCAAAAAACAGGATTGACTGGACTTGTTTTTTCAAATACACTAAACTGAACTGTTGATTTTCCTGATGATTTATTGGTAAAGACCTCTCCGATATCCTGACTTGAAAAAACCTTTTCACCTTTTTTAACATATACCTTCGACAGGTTTTTATAAGCTGTTATAAAATTACCATGCCTAACTAAAACTGTCGGATTGCTTCCCTTAAACTTTAAAACTGAAAGAACCTCACCATCAAAAACGGTTCTCACTTTTTGACCAGCTGATGTAGCAATAATAATTCCATTACTTTTTATTTTAGCTGTTTTAACTACTGGGTGTGATTGCATACCAAACTTTTGAATAATAACTCCTCTGACAACAGGCCAGGGTAATTTACCCTTATTCAAAATAAAATTTTTTTCAAGTTCTTTGGCTTCAGGAGTCAGAGCAAATGCGTTAGAGCTACTAGTTGATCTTGATTTAGCAATTGCCTCCTTAATTAACCTTTCTATTTCTTTATCAATTTGAGCAGTCAACTTTTCTTTATCTTCAATCTCTCTTTTATATCTTTTCTCTTTATTTCTAAGCTGGAAAACTAGAGAATTAGATTCTTTTTTTTCCTTTTCCAAAGATTTTTGAATTTCCCTGTTCTCAATTATAAGATCTTGCTTATCCTCAAGTTGCGCATTCAATTTTTTATTTAAATTCGCAATTTGTTCTATTAATATAGAAATGTTAATTGATTGTTTTTTTCTAAAATTTGCATATTGCTTCATATACTGAACTCTCTTGTAGGCTTGAAAAAAAGTCTCTGATGATAGTAAAAACATAAGTCTACTCTTTCCAGATTTTGTCTTGTAAGATTTTACTATAATATTTTTGTATGATTCTTTAGAGTTTTCTAAACTTTGGGTTAAAGAGTCCAAACTAAAGCTATTATCATCAATCTCTGTGGTCAAGATATTTATTTGTTGGTTTACTAATTTAACCAACTCTTCTTTTCTTTTAATCTTTATATTTAAATTTTCAATATCTGAAAATGCAACAGACTTTTTTTTGTTGTTTGAAAAAAGTAGTTCATTAATTTGTTTGATTTCATTTTGAATTTGGGATCTTTTTTTTTTTAAATCAGCCTGTGAGTTTTGTTGACTTACAATCGTATTGGAAATGATAATAAAAACAAGAAAAATAAATTGATTTTTAAGAAATTTCATAATAGCATCTCTTTGTAACCATTAGGAATTTTAAAAATAAACCCTAGCTCTGAATCAACCCTCGAGATCTTTAGCTTTAAATTAATAAGAATTGTTGTTTTATTATTGGAATATTTAATCTTTAGCTCATTTGGGAGTTCAATATTTCTAACAATTTCATATCCCGCATAATTAATCTCTAAAGTTTGATCTTTAGTGAAAACCACTTGTCTTTTTAGCCTTAAAGTTTTAAAATCAAATTCACACTCTATGTTCGATTGATTTTTTTTAGAGAAAGCTTGAACTTTGAGAGATTTGTTATCAAAAAATTGCTTCCATCTTAATTGATCTAATTCGATTATTGGATTTCCCACAATAATATTCTGAAAATAACCCAGATTGAACTGGGAGTTCATTAATATTGGCAAGTCTCTGTATTCTCTTTTAAAATATGAACGATTAATCTTCTCATAAAACATTACTTCTTCCTCCGTGAAAAGAGCTTTAAATAATGGAATAATGAATGATCCTGTTAGTAATAATTTTTTTTTATTTTGAATCTTAATTCCTAGATTGAATTGGTTTGTGGTTTGTTTATTATTGATTTTGACTTGAGAAGAATATGATAAAAAATTAAACTCTGGTCTTTTTTCTTCTATTTCAGCAATCAGTTTTTTATTCAAAACGGATCTATTCAAAAATTTATTTTTTTCTTCGATAGAAAGAGATGATGCAGAAAGGTTTTTGGGTTCTAAATTTTTTGGAAATTTACTCGAAATATTGCATCCAACTAAAAGAGAAAGAAAAAATAAAACCAAAATTCGCATCATAGTTGTTAGGTTATTTCACTATAATCTCCAATGTTTACTTGATTTGGTTTTCCATTATACTTACAAAAACTACCAATCATCGAGTTTTTGATATTTGCATTCTTAATTTCTGAACATGATTGGATAATACTATTGCTAATTTCTGTATTTAAAATTTTAGTGTCATTCCCAATAGAAACAAATGGTCCTATGGTACTATTTTCAATAAAAACATTATCTCCAATGTAACATGGTTCAATAATTTTAGAATTAATCAATTTCTTTTTTTCTGAAATCAATTTGACGTTGTCCTTTTTATGAAATGAAAGCATTTTATTGTTTGCTTCTATTGATTTTTTAACATTTCCACAATCTAGCCAAGATGAGACTTTGTTAGAGTTTACTTCCAATCCAATTTCAATTAGTCTTAGTATTCCATCATTTATGTAAAATTCTCCTTCATTGTCTTTCTTTAATTGCAAAGCTTTTTCAAGTTGATCTTTTAAAACTTCTATTTCTTTAAAATAGTAGACTCCTATTACTGCTAAATCTGAAATAAATTTTTGTGGATGTTCAATTAAGTCAACTACATGGTCACGAGCATCTAATTTAACAACCCCATATTCGCGTGGGTTTTTTACTTTTTTTGTCCAAATAATAACATCCGAAGATTCATCAAATTTTTTGTTGAACCTGACAAGAGTGTCTGGATAAATCACAAAGGCTTTTCCATTTAAATGGTTTTTGGCACACAAAACCGCATCGCCTGTTCCTAATGGCTTTAGTTGCCTGCATATTGTTGGTTTGGATTTGTACTTTTTGGCTAATCTTTTTAATTTAAAAACAATATTCTGATCAAAAATTATTGGAGAGCCAATAATAAATATAATTTCTTGAACAGGTTGATCAATCAAATCTACTAGATCATCTAACAATTGTTCTAATATTGATTTCCCTGCTATATTTACGAGCGGTTTAGGGGTAATG
>Ga0209036_1000091_pt1 | contig 33227 bp, 30 predicted proteins | sample MarorgKNORR_S2LV_3_FD_188222 | JGI IMG/M metagenome (GOLD analysis project Ga0209036, IMG submission 188222) | Marine microbial communities from the Southern Atlantic Ocean, analyzing organic carbon cycling - DCM_A/KNORR_S2/LV (SPAdes) (version 2) | ecosystem: Environmental > Aquatic > Marine >... | reverse complement strand
TTATCTTTTAGAGAATTGGAATTTTTTTCTTGCTTTCTTCTGTCCGAATTTTTTTCTTTCAACCATCCTAGGGTCTCTTGTCATAAGTCCCTCTTTTTTAAGTAACCCTTTAAATTCTTCATCTATCTCGCATAATGCTCTAGAGATAGCTAGTCTAATAGCTTCTGCTTGTCCATTAATTCCACCTCCTTTAACTGTAACTGAAAGATCAAATTGATCTTTTGTATTAGTTAATGCAAATGGTTGGACAACCTTATATTGAAGGGAAGCAGTATCAAAAAATTCAGAGTAAGGTTTTTTATTAACTGTAATTGCACCTTTACCTTTAGACATATATACCCTGGCTACTGATTTTTTTCTTCTACCTATCTTATGAATTACCTCCATTATATTTTAGCTTTTAAATCGATTAACTTAGGTTTTTGAGCTTCATGATTATGCTCAGCTTGAGGAAATACGTTTAAATTTCTAAATAATTCTGCTCCAAGTTTGTTTTTTGGAAGCATTCCTTTAACAGCATTTTCAACAAGTTTGATATTATTCTTTTTATGTAGTTTATCTGCAGTAATAATTTTTTGTCCACCAGGATATCCAGAGTGACTTATATATTCTTTTTGAGACCATTTATCACCAGTTAATTTTATCTTGTCAGCATTGATTACAACTACATTATCTCCACAATCTACATGAGGAGTGAAATTACTCTTATGTTTTCCTCTTAATAGGCCTGCTACTACAGAAGCAGTTCTTCCTAAAGAAATATCAGATGCATCAATAAGAACCCAATCTTTAGTGACTGTTTTTCTATTTGCAGAAACTGTTTTATAACTTAGTTTGCCCATATATATTAACGTTTTGCTGAATCTCAGCGTGCAAATATACATTTATAAAGAATTTTATAAAAACTTTTTTACAATTAATGTGCCTCTAACCAGTTTTTACCTGTTCCTATGTCTACTTTTAGAGGAATATCAAGGGTTACAGCGTTTTCCATGCTATTTTTAACCACTTTTTTGATTTTATCTAGTTCTGATAAGTGAACATCAAATACTAATTCATCATGAACTTGAAGAATCATTTTGGATTTAAATTGTTTTTCATTCAAAATATTGAAGATATTCTTCATGGCAATTTTAATAATATCAGCTGCACTCCCTTGGATTGGAGCATTTACTGCATTTCTCTCATCAGCACTTCTAATCATACCATTTTGTGAATTAATATTAGTTAAATATCTTCTTCTACCCATTAATGTCTCGACATATCCATTTTCTCTGGCAAAATCAATTTGTTTTGACATATATTCTTTGAGAGTGGGATAATTTTCATAGTAATTATCAATCAAGATTTTAGACTCTTTTCTGTTTAAGTCTGTTTGTTGACTTAATCCAAATGCAGAAACACCATATATGATTCCAAAATTAACAGTTTTAGCATTACTCCTTTGTTCTCTAGACACTTTATCCTTGTGGATATTGAATATTCTTGAAGCGGTAGACGTATGAATATCCTCATCTTTATTAAAGGCATCAATCATATTAATATCTCCACTTAATGATGCAATTACTCTTAATTCAATTTGTGAGTAATCAGCACACATTAAGATAAAATCTTTATCTCTAGGAGTAAATGCTTTCCTTATTTTTTGACCATTTTTAGTCCTAATAGGTATGTTCTGAAGATTTGGGTTATTACTACTTAATCTGCCAGTTGAGGTAACGGCCTGATTAAATTTTGTATGAATTCTTCCTGTGCTTGAATTTATCTCATTAGGTAGAGCTTTAACATATGTATTAAGTAATTTATCCAAAGATCTCCACTCTAAAATATTTGATATAATCTTATGATCTTTAGATAAAGCTGACAATACTTCCTCAGAGGTCGAAAATTGACCTGTTTTTGTTTTTTTAGGATTACTAACAAGCTTTAATTTATTAAAAAGAATCTCACCTAATTGTTTTGGAGAATTCAAGTTGAAATCTTCTCCAGATTCCTTAAATATTTTATTTTCTAGGATATTTAATTCATTTTGAAAGTCATCCTCAAGGCTTTTTAAATACTTTTTATCTATTTTTATCCCTTCCTTCTCCATAAACGATAAAACTTCTATAATAGGAAGCTCTATTTCTGAAAAAATTTCTGAAAGATTATTATCCTTGATTTCCTTATCAAAAATTTCTTTTAGCTGTAAGCATAGATCAGGATCTTGAACAGAGTATTTAGTAATTTCTTCAATTGATATATCTCTTATACTTTTCTGATTCTTTCCCTTCTTGCCAATTAAGTCTTCTTCTGATATTGGGGAATAATTAAGATATGATTCAGCAAGAGAGTTAAGATTATGTCTCATGTCTGGATTTATGATATAATGGGCTATCATTGTATCATATATTGGAGCACAAACACTAATACCGTACTTAAACAGAACTTTTATGTCAAATTTTAAGTTGTGCCCAACTTTTTCAATCTTATTACTTTCAAAAAAAGGTTTTAATAATTCTATAAATTCATTGTTCTTTTTCTTATCATTATTAAATGAAATAAAATATCCAGTATGTTTCTCCCAAGAAAAAGAGATCCCAATAAGTTTTGTTTCTAATGAATTTAAAGTTTCAGTTTCCGTATCAAATGATACTACCTCTTGATTCATTAATTTTTCTACAAAAAATTTTAATTCTTCAATATTCTCAATAAACTGATATGAACTCCTTGATGAATTTGAGTTTGTTTTTTTATCTGTAACCCCAGTATATTGAGTCTGATCAAAAAGATCTGTTTGAATTGAAATTGGCTGATTTACTGAATTGTCAGTTTGAACTTCTGTTCCATAAATTTTGAAAAAAGTTTCTTTTATTCTTCTAAACTCTAATTCATTAAACACTTCAATCACCTTCCCCTTATCAGGCTCTGTAAGTTTAAAGTCCTTTAAATTATAGTCTATAGGAACATCTAATATTATTTTGGCTAGCTCTTTAGAGATTATTCCTAGCTCTTTGTTGTTTGTTATTTTTTCTCCAAGTTTCCCAGGAATTAAGTGAGAATTTGACAATAGGTTTTCTAGGGATCCGTATTCCTTTAAAAATTTTTTTGCTGTTTTTTCACCTACACCAGGTAATCCAGGAATATTATCAACAGAGTCTCCCATCATTCCAAGAAAGTCAATAACTTGTTCAGGTGAATTAACTTCAAACTTTTCATTAACCTCTTTGGTCCCCCAGATTTCCATTCCATTTCCCATTCGCGCAGGTTTGCATAAGAAAATATTTTCTGATACTAATTGAGAGAAATCCTTATCAGGAGTAACCATAAATACTTTGAAATTTTTTTTCTCTGCCTTTTTTGCAACTGTCCCGATAATATCATCAGCCTCAAACCCCTCTTGTTCAAGAATCGGAATATTCATTCCTTCTAGTATATTTTTTATATAAGGTATTGCCATTATTATTGGTTCAGGAGTTTTATCTCTATTGCTTTTGTATTCTACAAACATTTCAGATCTGGTAACCGATCCACCTTTATCAAAAGCAACACCTATATAGTCTGGTTTTTGAGATCTGATTATTTCAAATAATGAATTTGTAAAACCAAGAATAGCTGAAGTATCCAGTCCTTTAGAATTAATTCTAGGATTTTTTATAAATGCATAGTAGCCTCTATAGATTAATGCATATGCATCTAATAGAAATAAGCTTTTTTTATCACTCATTTTTCAGCATTTTTGGTTAGTAACATCAACATAAATAAACTAATCAGAACCATACAAATATATAACTTCGTTTATTTAATCAAGTCTTTTTGTAATTTAGTAAATATGGTTAAGAATGACACATATTTTATGAAGTTTGCATTATCTCAAGCTAAATTAGCGAAAGAAAATAATGAAGTTCCTGTGGGCGCTGTAATAGTTTATGAAAATAATATAATTTCAAGAGCACACAATATGGTTGAGTTATTAAAGGACTCTACAGCTCATGCTGAAATATTAGCAATTACATCAGCCAGTGATTATCTTAATTCGAAATATCTACAAGGTTGTACATTATATACTACACTAGAACCATGTTTAATGTGCTATGGAGCTATTTACTGGTCAAAAATTTCTAGAATTGTATATGGTGCAGATGATCCTAAAAAGGGTTATAAAAGTCAGAAATTAAAGTTAAATAGAAAAATTAAAGAAAAATCAGGAGTTTTAGAGTCAGAATCAAAGGATTTGATTGATAATTTTTTTAAAAAATTAAGAAATTAATTTTTACCTGATTTCTCCCTCATCTTCTTGATATTCTTATCACTTAAGGTATAGTCTTCAAATTTTTTCCCCTTAAGACGATAGATTAAAAATAAAGGCATAAATATGAATGCTCCAAAAATTACAAAGAATCCTATAATTTTATCTCCCAGAGATGTTTCAATTAGTTCTCTATAGTAAATACCGAATAATATTCCTGCAAAAAGTAAAATGGAAAGTATTTTTATAAAAATATTTTTACTGGATAAACCCATTATTCTTCCCCCATATCCTTAAGTTGCTCTTTAGTCAGTTTTGCTGGAGCATCAATCATTAAATCTTTTCCGCTATTATTTTTTGGGAACGCTATAAAGTCTCTTATTACATCTTTATTGTTAAGAACAGCGGCTAATCTATCTAGACCAAATGCTATCCCACCATGAGGAGGTGCCCCATACTTAAGAGCTTCAATTAAAAATCCAAATTGACTCTCATATTCCCTTTTTGACATTCCAAGAATCTCAAATATTTTCATTTGGGTGTTGTAGTCATGAATTCTAATTGAACCACCCCCAATTTCATTTCCATTTAATACAAGGTCATATGCATTGGCAATAACTTTTTCAGGGTCTGAATCTAAATGACCTAAACTTTCCTTGTTAGGAGATGTAAAAGGATGATGCATTGACTTAAACTTTTTTTCTTCCTCATCATATTCAAAAAGAGGAAAATCTGTTACCCAAGCTGGGCAAAACAAGTCAAAATTTATAAAGTCATATCTCTTACCTATCTCTACTCTAAGTGTTCCAAGATGCTCAAGAGTTTCTTTTTTTGTTCCAGCCATTATAAGTATAAGATCTCCTGACTTACTTCCAATATCTTTTGTTAGACTTGTTAAATCATCAGAGGTAAAAAATTTATCAAAAGATGATTTAATAGAACCATCAGCATTATTTTTAATCCATAAAATACCATTTGCTCCAACTTGTGGCCTTTTTACCCATTCGGTAAGTTCGTCAATTTCTTTTCTAGATAATTCAGCTTTATCTTTTAGAACCAGACATCCTATGTATTCAGCTTTATCAAAGATGTTAAAATCTTTACCCATAACATTATCAGTAATTTCATTGATTTTCATATCAAATCTTAAATCTGGTTTATCTGTACCATAATTTTCTATGGCATCTTTGTATGTAAGTTTTGGAAAAGCCTTTACTGTTTTCCCAAACTTTTTTAATAAATGTAAGATCAAACCTTCAAATTGTTCCAGAACATCAGACTCATTAACAAAGGACATCTCACAATCAATCTGAGTAAATTCAGGTTGTCTATCTGCTCTTAGATCTTCATCTCTAAAACATTTTACAATTTGATAATACTTGTCAAGTCCACCAATCATTATAAGCTGCTTGAATATCTGAGGTGATTGGGGAAGGGCATAATATTGATCAGGATGCATTCTTGAAGGAACAACAAAATCTCTAGCTCCTTCAGGAGTAGATTTTATCAAATAAGGTGTTTCAATATCTAGAAAACCATTATCAGATAAATAGTTTCTAACTTCTAATGAAAGCTTATTTCTAAAGATCAAATTTTCTTTAATTGGCTCTCTCCTTAGATCAAGATATCTAAACTTCATTCTTAATTCATCCCCTCCATCTGTCTCATTTTCAATAGTAAATGGGGGTGTAATAGAAGTATTTAAAGTTTTGAGGTTTGACACTAATACTTCAATTTCTCCTGTGCTTATATTTTGATTAACATCTTTTCTCTTTATAACTGTTCCATCAATTTCAATAACAAACTCTCTGCCCAAATTATTTGCAGCTTCAAAAACTGATTCATCTGTTCTTTCTTTATCAAAAACTAGTTGAGTCACTCCATATCTATCTCTTAGGTCAATCCATATAATGAATCCTTTTGTTCGAATTTTATTGACCCATCCTGAAAGCTTGACTTCTTGATCAACAAAACTTGAGTTTAACTCACCACAATTGTTTGTTCTATACATATTAAATTATTATAAATATAACTAGATATTCTTAAGTTTTAACTTTAGGCAATGAACTATGAAGTACATAGATGGAACAACAATTAGAGTAAGGAAAGTCGCAAAGGATAATCCAAATATTACCGTCCATGCAAGAGGCCCCCAAAATATAACATTATCTCCTCCTATATAAATATTAGGATTCCAGGATCCAAATAGACTAAAGAAATCAATGTTTAATCCAGTAGCAAGTGGTATTAGACCAAAAATAGTTGTGATAGCTGTTAATAAAACTGGTTTTAGTCTAGCTTCTCCAGCTTTCACTACAAGAACAAGTGCTGTTTCTTTATCTAAAAGTGTATTTTTAGATAAATTTAAATCAAGTTTTTTTCTATCAAATAAAAGTTGAGTATAGTCAATAAGCACCACAGCATTATTAACTATAACACCTGCTAAAGAAATTATTCCAAGCATTGTCATAAGAATACTAAACGTTAAATTGAATATTACTATACCTAAAAGAACTCCTGTAAAGCTCAATATGATTGAGACTAAAACAATCATAGGCTTTGATATTGAACTAAATTGGAAAATAAGTAACAAAACAATAAAAGCTAATGCTGTCATTAAGGCTCCTGATAAAAAAGATTGATTCTCAGCTTGTTCTTCAATTTCTCCAGTAAACCTATAGTTGACACCTTCAGATGTTTCATATCCAGTAAGCGCAATTTTTATATTATTCACCACCTCCTGAGCATTAGACCCTGCCAGAATAGATGAGTACAATGTAACTACCCTTTCAAGATCAATATGTTTAATTGCATTAAATGATGTAGTGTTTTTTATATTGACCACAGAAGCAATAGGAATAGTTTTTATTTTACCATTAGACTGATCTCGAAAAACAATATTTTGGTTTATTAATGCATTAAGATCATTTTTGTATTCTTGATCAAAACGGACATTAATATCATAATCTTCTCCTTTTTCTTTATAGACCCCTGCTTTTGTCCCAATAATAGAATTTCTTAAAGTTTGACCAACTAAACCAGTTGGAATACCAAGCTCCCCAGCCTTTTCTCTATCTACAATAAACTCAATCCCTGGTTTACTTTTTGTTACATCTATTTTTAATTGCTCAATTCCTTCAATATTCTCTTCACTCAAGAAATTTCTCATTGAAATGGCTGATTCCACAAGTTCTTCATAGTCCTCTCCAGAGATTTCAATATTAACAGGATAACCAGTTGGAGGGCCTTCTTGAATCTTTTCAACAGAAATTGCAATTCCTGGAAATTTTTCTAATAGCTGAATCTGAATATCTTTTCGCAAGTCTTCACTTGAGAGTCCTCTTCTAAATTTGAACTCTCTAGCAGTCAATGTAATTAAAGCTTTATGTGGTATCTCACCAGTACCTCCAATATCTGTTTGTGGATTTCCCGCACCTTCTCCTACTTGAGAAATTGCAGATTCTATCATAAAATTATAACCAGAATCTAGATACTTATCATCATTAACAACATTATAAATTTCATTTTCAATTAATATAGAAGTACTATTTGTTTTTTTAATATCAGTCCCTTCAGGATATTCTACATAGACTAATATTTGTCTAGGCTCATTGTCAGGAAAAAACTCTACTGCTGGAGGAAAAATGCTAAATAAGAATGAGGAGAAAAATAACATTAAGATAGTCCCCCCTACAAAAAGATATGGTTTTACTCCTGATAGTGCATACCTTAAAAACTGATTATATAAGTTTTCAATTGTAACTAGAAATGTATTTTGAAACTTTAGTGCAAGATCTTTAACAATATATTTATATGACCAAAACAGTCCAAGAATAAAAATGAATAGCGAGCCAATAGCCCTTGTATCTTTAAATATTACAAAAACTAATGCAAACCCTCCTAAAATATATGTCATCCTCATTAAATTTTTTCTACTAATCTCTTGTTCACTTAGATTCATAAAATTTGACACTAGCATTGAATTAAAAAATATTGCAACTATCAAGGATGAACCAAGAATTGCTGAGAGTGTTATAGGAAAATAAATCATAAATTCACCTATGATGCCTGGCCATCCACCCAATGGTATAAATGCTGCGATTGTAGTTGCAGTGGATACAATAATTGGCATAGCAACTTCACCAACTCCAACCTTGGCAGCTTGAATTCTTGACATCCCCTCTTTTGACATTAATCTGTATATATTTTCTACTACAACTATTCCATTATCAACCAGAAGACCTAGCCCCATAACAAGGCCAAATAGAACCATCCTATTTAAAGTAAATCCAAAATAGGATAAGATCATTAATGACATAAACATTGACATTGGTATTGCAAATCCAACAAAAAGAGCATTCCTAAGTCCTAGAAAAAATGTCAATACTGTAACAACTAATATTATTCCAAAAATTAAATTATTCATTAAGTCATTTACTGCATTAATTGTATAGTCAGATTGATCGTTTTGAACTGTTACTTCAAGATTTTCTGGAAAGAAGTTTTCTCTAGCATTGCTAATTATATCTTGAATTGAATTGGAAGCAAAAATTGCATTTTCTCCACCTCTTTTAATTACTTCAAGCATAACAGTTTTTTCTTTAAAAGACCTAGTAAAAGAAGTAGCCTCTTTTTCTTTGAAAGATACTTTTGCAACATCTTCAAGATAAACTGGGCCATTATTTCGGTTTACAATAAACTTTCTTAATTTTTCTGGGTCGTCAACCTCTCCAATTATTTTAAGATTTCTTCTTTGACCATCAGCAATTAAACTTCCCGCTGAGATAGTTATGTTCTCATTAGAAATAGCATCAACGATATTCTGAAAACTCGTTTTTGAAGCTGCCATTCTATAGGGATCTACAGCAACCTCAACTTCGAAAGTTTGGATTCCTCTTATTTCAACAGTTTTTATTTGAGGTAATTTTTCAATTCTTTTCTCTAAATACTCAGCATAATCTTTGAAGTCTTCAACAGGAAAATCTCCAACCATACTAATATTAAGCACAGGATATCTTTCAGCTACATCAAATTCAAAAATGCTAGGATCAACTTTTGCATTATTATATATTGGCCAATCTGCTTTAACAATAATATTATCAACTAAATCTTTAGTCCTTTGCCTGGCAAGTTCTGTAGTTACATCTTCATCAAATTCAATATTTATTACAGAGATTCCTTCGCTAGAACTTGAAGTAATTTCATTAAGGTCTTTAACACCTCTTAACTCTTCTTCAAGAGGATCTGTTATTAACTTTTCAATTTCTTCAGCAGTATTACCTGGAAATATTGTTGTTACAAAAATATTCGTTGAATTAATTTCAGGAAAAAGTTCTCTAGGCATAGTTTTGTATGCCGTAATCCCTGAGATCAAGAATAATACCATTATTACATAAATAATGGTTTTATTATTTATTGCCCAACTTGAAAGGAAGAACTCTTTGTTTTTTATATTCATTATAGATCTTATTCTATTACTCTGACTCTTTGATTATCTTCCACATTATTAGCACCTTCAAGAACTATAATATCCCCTATAGAGAGTCCTTTAGTTATCTCAATTTCTTCATCATTATTAGCTCCTGTTTCCACAAAAATTTTGACTGTTAGTAAAACATCTTTTTTATCAGTTTCTACTAATTTGTAAATAAAAGGTCTCCCAGAAGCATCTTCCCTTATTACTCTAAGTGGTACAACTAGAGCTTTTATATTGCTGTAATTTTTTATTTTAATTCTGGCATTAAGATTTTGTTTTATTCTCTTATCCTTATTTTCAACAGGAGCTTCAACTCTAAATGTTCTATTGTTAGGGTTGATAAAGTTTCCAGATTGAACAATTTTTGAAGTAACTTCTTTATTCAATAGAGGAATAGATACTAGGGCTTCAGTTCCAAGTTCAATTGATGAAACGTATTTTTCAGGCACTTGAGCTTCTGCATATATTATATCAAGATTAACAACTCTGAGTATTGAAGAACCAGGGACAAGATTTGACCCTAAATTTGAAATGATCTCATCAATCTCTCCATCAAAGGGAGCATAAATCTTTGTTTTTGAAAGTTGATCCCTAATCTGTTCAACCATCTTATTATTTGTTTCAAAGTCACTTTTTGCTTTTAAAAACTGCATCTCAGAACCGATATTTTTTTCCCATAACCTTTTTACTCTATCGAAATTGTCTTTTGTATAGTTTGCTTGGATTAACATTTGATCTAACTGTTCCTTTAAACCAGAATCATTAATCTCTGCTAGAAGTTCCCCCTTTTTAACAAGTTGCCCTTCTCTAACAAACAAATTTTTCAATGCGCCTTGAAATTCTGATAGTATTACAACATTTTTCCTAGACTTAAGATTTGCCTGAAGTTCAACATAGGTTGTAAATTCTTTCTCAATAACATTAAATTTTGAGATAACTTGAATTTGTTCATTTTCATCTAATAACATTATACCATTATTAATGTCATTGAGGTCTAATCTCAAATCATTCATAAGATCAACATATTCTTTTTTCTTTTTTTTCAAAGTTTCCAGATCTCCTTTATTAATAAGATCATTAATTGAAGAGTTTCTAGAAGAGTTACAACTTAGAAGGAGAATTAGAGAAAGAGTAATTATTAATTTTTTCATTTTAATGTAATTGGTTTGTTAAAGAGAGTTTCTAACTCAGCATTAATAGATATTAAATTGATCACTGAGTTTAAATATTTTTGTTGAGCATTTAAAAGTTGATTTTGTGCTTGTCTTAATTCAAAGGAAGACACCATTCCTTCAAAAAATTTTATAGAATTTTTTTCTTCGATAGACTGCGAGAGAAGCATGTTTTCCTTATCAATATTATAAGAATCAAGAGCTAATAAATAATCATTTATTTTTTGTTTAACAAGTGCATATATTCTTTCTTGTTGATCAACATAGCTTGTCTCTGCTTGATTCATGGCATACTTTGCCTTTTGTGCAGAAGCTCTCAATCCTAAAGATGAAAATACTGGAACTTTAAGATTAATACCAAAAACAGATGAATTGAACCATTTTTGTTCGCTTTGTAAAAATTTAAAATCATCATTGTAGCCAGTAAAACTATTGCTGTAGAACCCCGAAATCTTTGGCAACCTTTTTGATTGCTCTAATTTATATTCAAGCCTTTTTGTGTCAAATGCGTTTTTTGAAATTTTTATTTCAATATTATTTTCTGGGATAAAGTCACTTATAGATTTATTAAAAACTATATCTCCCGATATAAGTTCTTCAAAGTTTGTTGTTAATACTAATTGATCGTCAAGCTTGATTCCAAGAATTAATTTTAATAAGTCTTTTTGATTATCATATGTCTTCTCAGTTTGCTTAAGTAGAAATTCAGATTGAGCAAGTGTTATTTTTATTTGCTCTACATTTTCAATTTCTTCAAATCCATTTTTATAAAGCTCGGAGATTTCGTAATAATCTTTTTTAAAATTTTCAACATTATTTTTTAATAGGATAACACCTTCTTTTAGAATTGAAACAAGACTATATAATTTAATGACACCTTCTTTTACTTCTAGAAGTGTTTTTTCATAAAAGTTTTTAGAAGTTTCAAGATAAACTTTAGTGGCTTGAAGCCCAACTATCCATGATCCATCAAAAATTTGTTGCTCCATTCTCATTGATCCAAAAGCTGTTTGTTCAAGTCCAAATTGAACTTCTGAAAATTCTCCAGGGGGACCACCAAATTTTTCTAGTGGTATCAGAGAAGTAGGCAATTCAATATAATTTGAATAGTCTAGATTTGCTGTTACTTGAGGTAATCCAGTTGCAATTGTTTTCCATTTTTCATTATAAGCCATTAAAATTTCTCGTTCAGCATTTATTAGATTTCTATTATTTTCTATACCATATTCAACTGCTTGATCAATAGATAAGCTAATCAAATCATTCTGTCCAAATGTTATTTCGGTTAATAGGAACAGTATCAAAGAAAGTCTAAACATCAATTAAAAAATAGTGTACTTTTACTGAAAATTAATATGGGCAAATTTAGTAATTATATACACGATTTAAATAATTATATAGATAAAAATTTGTCATTTAATGATCCAAACAATTTATATGACCCAGTTAAGTATATTTTACAAAACGGAGGTAAAAGAGTTAGACCATTATTTACACTTTTTATATCTGATCTTTTTTCTGGTAAAATAGATAATGCCCTTCCTGCAGCAGCTTCGATAGAGATCTTCCATAATTTTACTCTTGTCCATGATGATATAATGGATAATGCAATAATCAGAAGAGGGACCAATACTATAAATAATAAGTGGAACAATAATACTGCAATTTTATCCGGAGATGTAATGTTAATTTTGTCTTACAATCTATTGAGCAATTATAAGGATCAGACATATATCCAGTTATCTAAAGAGTTAAACAATACTGCAAGACTTGTTTGTGAAGGACAACAATATGATATTGACTTTTCTAATCAACAAAATGTTCAACTTGATGAATATTTTAAAATGATTGAATTAAAAACTGCAGAGCTTATTGCTTGTAGTTTTAAATTTGGTGGAATAGTATCAGAGGCTTCAGAGACTAATATTCAAAATTTATACAAAATTGGAAAAAATATGGGTATAGCATTTCAGCTTGAAGATGATTATCTAGATTCTTTTGGAGAGTCTAAAGATTTTGGAAAAAAAATAGGAGGTGATATATTGGAGAAAAAGAAAACACTATTATATATCTTATCAAAAGAAAATCTAGAAGGAGAGGACAAGGATTTATTCTTAGATACTTTTAATTCATCTAACTTAGGTGAAGATGAAAAAATAGAAAATATAAAAAAGTTTTATATATCATCAGGGTCAAAAAAAGCTTTGGAAGATTATATAAAAAAGTTCTATGATATTGCTATTGATTTAATTAATGATTTAGAATTAGAAGAAAATAAAAAAGATACCTTTAAGCAATATTGCTCTTCGTTGATCAATCGGGTCTCCTAATTATTCTATCAATTATCTCTGCTAACCTATTTATAAGAGCTCTTATAAATGGAATTTTGTTAACAGAAAGAAGTATTGGAATCTCTTCAAATAGAGTGGTTTTTTCATCCAAAAAAGTCAATATTTTTATAGGGTTATTTCTTTTAAACATATAGCTAAATGCTTTATATCCATCTCCCTTTGTAGATTTTAAAACATCTAATAATATTAAATCATAATACCAAAATCTATTTCTTTTATTAAAATGCTCTAGAGCTTTATTTGATTTTATATAAGAGGTTATTTCTTTTGATTTATCAATTGCATTTTTTATTGTATAACCTGTACTTGGTTTTGTCCATCCACCTGCTGTTCCAATATAAATTAATTTATTCGTGTTTGATTTTTCAAAAGGGAAGCATGTCATTGGAATATTTCCTTTTTCCTTTTCTATAATTTTAAAATTACCTATTTCTTTTTGATTTAAATATTCTTTTATCCCGTTCTCATAATCTTGATCTGAAATTATCTTTTCAGAAAAAAGAGTGTATTCAACTAATGCTTTTCTTGATGAAAATGGGAGAACATATATAAATCTGGTTTCATCTTTTTGATTTCTGTTAAAGTCCATTAATGTCATCGTTTTTTCATCAAATACATCCTCTTCAGTTTCAATAGTCCACCCAATAAAGCTTTGATTTAGTAAAGGATATTTTTTTAAATTCATTTTATCATTTTTCGGTAAACTTGAAAAAATTAATTTGGCTTTAAAGTTCCCAATAGATGTATTGATATAATTATCTGTAGAGTTAGAAATTATTTCAGAAATAGATGCATTAACATATTCAAAATTTGGAGCATTTTCAACCTTTTTTAAAAAATGCGAATAAAAGTCAATAGCTCTTATCATTTTATATTTATAAGGCTCTAATAAAAAATGTTTTTTAAATGATTTTCCGATAAATTCAGCATTATCCCAGCTTTTGTGTAAAATTGAATCTAATACATTTGTTTTATTGTCCCATAATCCCCATGTCCTATCATTAATTGATTTTTTATCTTTTTCAATTAGCAGGATCTTCTTATCTGTAAAAAATTTATCCTCTATCATTGCATTAGCAAGTAAAAGACCAGACGCACCTGCTCCACAAATTATATAGTCAAAAGATTTCTTCATTATTGCGATTAATTCCTCATTAATTAGATTGATTCTTAACTAAAATCAGATTATATTTGAAATCAAAATTACCTAATTTATCAACCAAATAAATTTTAAAATAATAAGATCTCTTTAATTTACTGCAAATATGAATGAAATTATTGAATATTTTTCAAATTTACACCCTGTTCAAGGAGCTTTATATGCTACTCTTTTTACATGGGGAGTAACTGCTCTTGGAGCGTCTTCAGCATTTTTATTTAAATCTATGAGTAGGATGTCACTTGACGGTATGCTAGGTTTTACAGGTGGAGTTATGGTTGCAGCAAGTTTTTGGAGTCTATTATCTCCAGCTATTGAAATGAGTGCTGGGGAGGGTTTTGTTAAAGTAATGCCTGCTGCAATTGGATTTGGTTTAGGGGCATTATTTATTTTTGCACTAGACAAAGTACTCCCTCATATTCATATTAATTTTAAAGAAAGTGAAGGGATTAAAACCCCTTGGAGGAGAACAACATTATTAGTTTTAGCAATTACCCTTCATAATATTCCTGAAGGACTTGCTGTTGGAGTTTTGTTTGGTGGAGTTGCATCTGGTATTCCTGAAGCATCAATTGCTGGAGCAGTAGTTCTTGCATTTGGAATTGGACTTCAAAATTTTCCCGAAGGAATTGCTGTAGCAATGCCATTAAGGAGATCAGGTCTATCAAGGTTTAAAAGTTTTTGGTATGGACAATTATCTGCAATTGTAGAGCCAATAGCTGGAGTAATTGGTGCACTTGCAGTTACTTTTTTTACACCTCTTCTTCCTTATGCTTTAGCTTTTGCTGCTGGTGCAATGATTTTTGTAGTTGTGGAAGAAGTTATACCGGAAACCCAATTAGATAAATATACTGATATCGCAACTTTAGGATTTATAGGAGGATTTATAATAATGATGTGTCTTGATGTAGCTCTTGGATAGAACAATCACTTATTAAATGGATCCCAACCATCACTACTTATATTAATCTTTTGACCGATACTGGTAATCATACAATTATCATTCTTTTTCTTTGTGCAACTCCCTAAAATTCTAAATAATGGATTGTCAGCAATTTTCTTGGAGTTTTTCTTTGAAATAGTAAATAATAACTCATAATCTTCTCCACCATTAAGTGCAGCAACTGTAGGATTTATTCCAAATTCATCACAAACTTTTTTAGTTTCTTCTGCAATAGGAATTTTATCCTCATAAATATGAATTGATAAATCTGATGAACTTGATAAATGGTTAATCTCTGTAGATAATCCATCACTAATATCAATCATTGATGTTGGCAGAATATCCATATCATCTAATGCTTTAACTATATCTTTTCTTGCTTCTGGTTTTAGTTGTCTTTGAATACAATATGTGTATTCTGATAAATCAGGTTGTGAATTAGGATTTACTTCAAAGACTGACTTTTCTCTTTCTAAAACTTGTAAACCCATATAAGATCCTCCAAGATCACCACTAACAACTAGAATATCTCCATCTTTTGCCCCAGATCTTTTTACAAATTTCTTTTTATTAATACTTCCTAAACAAGTAACTGAAATTATAAGCCCCTTGTTGCTAGATGTTGTGTCTCCTCCTACTAAATCTAGATTATATTCAGAACAGGCAGCTCGAATACCATCATAAATTGCTTCTATTGCATCAAGCTTGAATCTATTTGAAGCTGCAATAGAAACTAATACTTGAGAAGGAGATGCATTCATTGCAAGTATATCAGAAACGTTAACTACAATAGATTTATACCCTAAGTGTTTAAGAGGCATATAGCTTAAATCAAAATGCACTCCTTCGACCAGCATATCTTTTGAAATAACAACTTCTTGATTATCGAAATTAAGTACAGCTGCATCATCTCCTATACCGAGAGTACTTGATTTGTTAGATACTTTGAAAGATTTTGTTAATTTTTTGATTAATACAGTTTCTTTAATATTAGAGAGATCATTTTCATTATTTGCTTCTTCTTTTTCCATAATCAAAAATACTCTAAAATTATCATCCAATGGATATGATAAGTAATTGCTTATACTTTAATAAGTTTTTAACATGTCTAAATACTCTATAAAGTATTGATATATTGTATATTTGCATATAATTTAGATGTAGATATTATGGCTTATACAGAAGAAGAATTAAAGAAAAATTTAGAGACTCAAGAGTATGAATATGGTTTTTATACAGATATTGACGCTGAAACATTCCCTGTTGGGCTTAATGAAAAGATAATTAGGAAAATTTCTGAAAAGAAAAAAGAACCAAAGTGGATGACAGAATGGAGGCTTGAATCCTATGAAGCATGGAAGGAAATGGAAGAGCCAGATTGGTCAAGTTTAAAATATGAAAAACCTAATTTTCAAAATATCTCCTATTATTCTGCCCCAAAGCAAAAACCAAATCTAAAGTCATTAGATGAAGTTGATCCGGAGCTTTTAAAAACATTTAATAAACTTGGAATCTCTATAGATGAACAAAAAAGATTAAGCGGTGTAGCAATGGATGTGGTTGTTGATTCTGTATCAGTAGCTACATCATTTAAAGATACTTTATCGGAAAAAGGAATTATTTTTTGCTCAATTTCCGATGCAATAAAGGATCATCCAGAATTAGTAAGAAAATATATTGGAACAGTTGTTCCTCAAAAAGATAATTATTATGCTGCATTAAACTCTGCTGTATTCTCAGATGGATCATTCTGTTATATACCAAAAGGAGTTAAATGCCCAATGGAGCTTTCAACATATTTTAGAATTAATCAAGCAGGTACAGGTCAGTTTGAAAGGACACTTTTAATTGCGGATAAGGAAAGTTATGTTAGTTATCTAGAGGGTTGTACAGCACCATCTCGTGATGAAAATCAATTACATGCAGCAGTAGTAGAGTTAATTGCTCTTGACGATGCAGAAATAAAATATTCAACAGTTCAAAACTGGTATCCCGGAGATAAGAAAGGAAGAGGAGGTGTTTATAATTTTGTAACTAAAAGAGGGATTTGTCATGATAGAGCAAAAATTTCATGGACACAGGTTGAAACAGGCTCTGCAGTTACATGGAAATATCCTTCTTGTATATTAAAAGGAAATGATTCCATTGGAGAATTTTATTCTATTGCTGTTACAAATAATTTTCAACAAGCAGATACTGGAACAAAAATGATTCATCTTGGAAAAAATACCAAGAGTACTATAATTTCAAAAGGAATATGCGCTGGTAAATCACAAGGTAGTTATAGAGGTCTTGTAAAAATTTCACCACGTGCAGATAATGCCAGAAACTTTTCACAATGTGATTCTCTTTTAATGGGAAATAATTGTGGAGCTCATACATACCCATATATTGAAGCACAAAATAAAACAGCTCAAATTGAACATGAGGCAACAACAAGTAAAATAGGTGAAGATCAAATATTTTATTGTAATCAAAGAGGAATTGATACCGAAAAAGCTATTGCTCTTATAGTAAATGGTTTTAGTGCAGAAATCTTAAATAAGTTACCAATGGAGTTTGCTGTTGAAGCAAAAAAACTTCTAGAAATTTCACTAGAAGGATCGGTAGGATAAAAATAATATTATGCTAGAAATAAATAATTTACACTGTAAAATTGAAGGAAGATCAATATTAAAGGGAGTTAATTTAAAAGTCAAAAAGGGCGAGATCCATGCAATTATGGGCCCAAATGGTTCTGGTAAAAGTACTTTGGCTAATGTAATATCAGGTCATGAAGATTATGAAGTAACTAAAGGGAACCTTTATTATAAAACTAATGAAATAAATGAATTAAGTGCATCTGAAAGAGCTCATGATGGAATTTTTATGTCATTTCAATATCCTGTTGAAATACCTGGATTAACAGTAACAAATTTCATTAAAGCTGCAATAAATGAATCTAGAAAAGCAAAGGGACTTGATGAGATGAGCTCTAGAGAAATGCTAAAAAAAATCAGAGAAAAATCTTCACTATTAGATATTGATACCAAATTTTTGTCAAGATCTCTTAATGAAGGATTTTCAGGTGGGGAGAAAAAAAGAAATGAAATTTTTCAAATGGCTATGTTGGAACCAGAGTTAGCTGTTTTAGATGAAACGGATTCAGGTTTAGATATTGATGCTTTAAAAATTGTTGCTAACGGAGTAATGAAATTTAGTAATGATGATAATGCAGTAGTTGTTATTACCCACTATCAAAGACTTCTTGATTACATTGTCCCTGACTTTGTTCATGTAATTTTAGATGGAAAAGTGATTAAATCGGGAGATAAATCTCTAGCAAAAAAGATAGAAGATAAAGGTTATGATTGGTTAAAAAAAGAGAAAAAATAAAGTATGGATTTTAAAGAAAAGTTATTAGATTCTCATTTAGCTTTTGAACAAGATGTTGACTTATTACATCCTATTCATGACTACAGAAAAAAGGCATTAAAAAGATTTGAGTCAGATGGATTTCCAACAAAGAGTGATGAATTGTGGAAGTATACTTCTCTTGCTTCAATTATTCAAAAAGATTATCATTTATCTCCTACTTCAGAAAGTAATATTGAATTAAAAGATGTTAAAAAGTACTTTTTAAATGATATAGACTCATTTAAGCTTGTTTTTGTTGATGGTATATTTAGTCCTTTTCTATCAAAGACAACTCATGATGGAATGGATATATGTGTTTTATCAGCTGCAATTTCAAAATCAAAATATAAAAAAACTATCAAAAAATATTTCAATAAGGTTGTACCTGAAAATGAAAGTCTTTCCTCACTTAATACATCATATACTAGAGAAGGAGCATATATATTTATACCCAAAAATATGGAGCCTGAAGATCCAATTCAAATTTTGCATTTTTCTACAGGAGCTCAGAAATCTATATGGCTTCAACCAAGAAATTTGATTGTTATGGAGGCTAATTCAAATGTTCAAATTATTGAAAGACACCAATCTTTATCAGATCATAAAGTAGTAACAAATAGTGTCACTGAAATATATGCAGATAGTAATTCACATGTGGATTACTACAAAATTCAAAATGATCTTCTAACTTCATCTTTGATTGACAATACATTCATTAGTCAAGAGAAAGATAGTAATGTTAGTGTCCATACATTCTCATTAGGTGGACAGCTCACAAGAAATAATTTAAGATTTTATCATAAGGGATCTAATATTTCATCAACTTTAAAAGGATTAACAATACTAGAAGCTAAACAACATGTTGATCACAATACACTTGTTCATCATGCAAAGCCAAATTGTGAAAGTCACCAAGATTATAAAGGAATATTTTCAGATAGCTCAGTTGGAGTTTTTAATGGAAGAATAATAGTTGAAAGAGAAGCTCAAAAAACTAATGCTTTTCAACAAAACAATAATATTTTAACAACAGATAAATCAAAAATTAATACAAAGCCTCAACTAGAAATTTTTGCAGATGACGTTAAGTGTTCTCATGGTTGTACAATTGGTCAATTAGATAAACAGGCTTTATTCTATCTAAACTCCAGAGGAATCCCTGAAAAGGAGGCAAGAGCATTACTTACATATGGTTTTGCAAATAATGTTCTTGAAAGTGTAAAAATCCCAAATCTGAATAAAAGAATTAAAAAATTAATTGCCTATAAATTAGGTGTTAATTTAGGATTTGATCTATAAATGAAAGATGTATATAAAATAAGAGAAGACTTTCCAATATTAAGTAAAAAGATCAATGGAAGTGATCTAGTTTATTTTGATAATGCAGCAACATCTCAGACTCCAACTCAGGTTATTCAAAAGATTGTAGAATATTATGAAAATCATAATTCAAATATCCATAGAGGTCTTCACTCTTTGAGTGCAGATGCCACTAATCAATATGAGTCATCTAGAAAAAAAATCCAAAATCATTTTGGGATAAAGAATGATTATGAGGTCATATTTACCTCTGGCACAACACATGGTATAAATATTGTTTCTTCAGGATTAGAATCTCAAATTGGTAGTTCTGATGAATTAATTGTATCTGAGATGGAACATCATTCTAATATAGTTCCATGGCAAATCCTATGTGAAAAAACCGGAGCTAAATTAAGAGTTATTCCAATGAAGGATAATGGTTCAATTGATATAGAGGCTTTCAAAAAGATGCTAAATAACAATGTTAAGTTTGTTTTTGTAAATCATGTTTCAAATTCTCTTGGAACAATAAATCCTATTAAGGAAATAATTGATTTATCACATAAAAATAAAACTAAGGTTCTTATAGATGGAGCTCAAGGTGCTGCACACTTTAAAATTAATTTGTCAGAAATTGATGTAGATTATTATGTAGCTTCAGCTCATAAGCTATGCGGCCCAACAGGTGTAGGGTTCTTATATGGAAAATCTGAACTTCTTGAAGAATTGCCACCGTATCAAGGTGGAGGAGAAATGATTTCAAGTGTAACATTCGAGAAGACAGAGTATGCTGATCTACCTCATAAATTTGAAGCAGGGACACCAAATATCTCTGGTGTTATCGGTTTTGGAGCAGCTATTGATTACATGAATAATATAGGCTTTGATAATATCGAAGCTCATGAGCAAGAACTTTTAAAATATGCTACAGACAGGTTAAATAAAATACCAGGCATAAAAATTTATGGTGATCAAGTAAATAAAATTTCAGTAATATCTTTTAATCTTTCTAATCATCACCCATCAGATATAGGCTCTATTCTTGATCAGTTTGGAATTGCTGTTAGAACTGGTCAACATTGTACTCAACCTATCATGGATTATTATAAAATACCGGGCACAGTTAGAGTTTCTCTATCATTTTATAATACAAAAAGCGAAATCGATCTACTTATTGATGCATTAGAGAAGGCATCAACCATGTTGGGATAATTCACTATTTTTGAATGTGGGAAGTATTCAATCTATACAACAAGAAATCGTTAATGAATTTGATTTTTTTGATGATTGGTCAGAAAAATATCAGTATTTAATTGATCTAGGGAAAAACTTGCCTGATTTTAATCAAATAAATAGAGTTGAAGAAAACCTAGTAAAAGGATGTCAAAGTAATGTCTGGCTTCATGCTGAAATTATAGATGATAAGATTATTTATACTGCAGATAGTGATGCTATTATCTCTAAAGGAATCATATCAATACTAATATCAGTTTTTTCTGGTCAAAAGCCAGAAGATATAATTAATGCTAAAATGGATTTTATTGATAAAATAGGTCTTAGTAATCATTTATCACAAACTAGAGCAAATGGTTTACTTGCTATGGTAAAACAAATAAAAATATATGCAGTGGCATATAATTCTAAAAAATAAATTATGAGTGAAAAAACAATTGATCCAAATCTTTTAGGAGAAAAAATAGTCAAGGAGTTAAAACAGGTTTTTGACCCTGAGATTCCAGTTGATGTTTATGAATTAGGTCTTATATATGATGTTTTTATTAATGAAGACTATGAAGTTAAAATTTTAATGACATTAACATCTCCAAATTGTCCCGTTGCAGAGAGCCTTCCAAAAGAAGTTGAAGACAAGGTGAAATCTATTGATGAAGTTAAAGATGCTGAAGTTGAAATAACATTTGACCCTCCTTGGACAAAAGATCTAATGAGTGAAGAGGCTAAGCTTGAGCTTGGCTTTATGTAAGAACCTTGAAATTAACTTAATGAGATTTTTATTAATAATTTCTGTATTTATAATTTCACAAACCTTGTATTCTCAAGATTTAGAGGAAATAGATTCATTATGGACAAAACGTGGTAAGGTAGGATTATTATTAAATCAGACAGGTTTTAGTGATTGGGTAGGTGGAGGAACTAATAATTTTTCAGGAACTATAAAATTTGATTATGAATGGAGGTATAGGTATTTAGGTTGGGACTGGTTAACAAATGTTGAATCAGCATATGGTCTGGCGAAATTTAAAAATGCCCCTTTTGCAAGAAAAATTGATGATAGGATTTTAATCCAGTCAATAGTTGGTAAAAAGTTTTCAAAGAATTTATCTTTTTCAGCTTTTTTTAATTTCAACTCTCAGATAGGGAATGGGTATAAGTATTCAAAGGACAGCCAAAATAATGAAACGAGAGAATTAAAAACTAGAATACTCTCTCCATCATATTTTCAATTAGGTTCAGGCTTTCTTTGGAAAAAAGATAAGACATTATGGGTTAATTATTCTCCTATAGCAGCTAGACTTATCCTTGTAAGTAAAAAGTTTACTGACAATTTAAATGAAGGTGAGTCTTATTATGGGGTTATAAGAGAAAAAGGCTCTAGATATGAATTAGGTGCTAATTTAACTTTTCACTCCGAAGGAAAAATTCTAGAAAATGTAAATTATAAACAAGATTTGAAATTATTCTCAAATTACCTTGATAAGCCAGCAAATATAGATTTAGATTATTTATTAGAAATTGATCTTGATGTCAATCCTTTCTTGTCTACACAGTTAATAATGCAGTTTTTATATGATGATAATTCGATTGCAAAACTTCAAATAAGAGAAATTATTGGGATAGGAGTACAATTAAAATTAAATTAAAGAATTTTGGAGAGAACTGAGAAAATACTAATTATTTCATACTATTGGCCGCCGGCAGGAGGCTCTGGTGTTCAAAGATGGCTGTATTTTTCTAAATATCTGTCAAAGTTTAATTTTAAACCAATTATCTTATCAGTTAATCCTTCTAAGGCGTCTTATGCATCTATTGATAAAAGTTTAAACAATTCAGTTACTGAAATAGAGACATACAGAACCTCTTCTTTTGAGCCATTAAAGTTTTATTCTCTTTTTAAATCTAATGGAAGAATTCCACAATCTGTAATTCCAAAAAAGACATTTTTTGATAGATTTTTAGCCTTTATAAGATTAAATTTCTTTATACCTGATGCTAGAATTGGCTGGAATCCTTTTGCTATAAAAAAAGCACTGAGGATTATAAGAGATCAAAAGATAAAATATATAATCACAACTGGCCCACCTCATTCAACTCATTTAATTGGTTTAAAAGTTAAAAAAATAACAGGGGTTAAGTGGTTAGCTGATTTTCGTGATCCTTGGCAAGAATTATTTTACTTAAAGAACTTCTTTAGATTTAATTATATAAAAAATTTTGATTTAAAACTTGAAAAAAAAGTCCTTAGTTCTGCTAATGGAATAATTACAACTGTTGGGGATCAATACCATTCTATTCTTAAGAATAAAATTTCATCAAATCAAAAATTCTTTTCAATCTATAATGGTTATGATAAAATAGAATATGATAAAATAGAATCTATTAGACCTAAGTATTTTAATATAGTCTTTACAGGGGTTCTTTCAGATAATAATAACTATAAAACTTTTTTAAAAGCAATTGAAGCGATAAATCCAATTAAGAATAGTCTAAAGATTAAATTTAATCTAGCTGGTAATGTTGAAGAAAGTATTATTGACATGTTTTCTAAATTTGTTGATACAAGATCGTCCGGGTATTTACCTCATAGTCAATCTATCTCATTAATGAAATCTTCTCATCTATTAGTCAATTTTAATTACAAGGGAACTGAAGCTCCAGATATGATTTCAGGTAAGCTTATAGAGTATCTTGCTACTGGTTCTCCAATTATTAATATATCACACAATAATTCCGAATCAGATTCTCTCCTATCAATCTCAGAAGCATCAGCTACTTTCTCTGAAAATGATTTAGATAAGATAATAAGTTATATATACATTAATTATAATTCTTGGCTTAAAGGAGAGTTTAATGAAAAAATTCCAGATAATATTAGTGATTTCTCAAGATTAAATCTTACAAAGCGTTTGGTAAATATTCTAAAGGAAGTATAGTATTATTTGTAAAGTTTTTTCTCAATTATATACTGATGTATCTCTTTTGGTAAATAACTTTGGATATCATTCCCCTCCTTCATTTCGTTCCTTATTTCCTCACTTGAAATTATAATTTTAGGGGCATCAAGTATCTTTATTTTATTATTATTAGCTATTTCTTGATTCACATCGTGCTTTTTAATTCTTGGATAAACAAAAACATTAACAAGATCAAGAATTCTAGTGTAGTCTTTCCATTGATGAAAATTAGTAAGGTTATCCTGCCCTATGATTAATGTGAATTGATTATTAGGGAAATCTTTCAATAATCTATTAAGAGTATCAATTGTATAATTTGGTTTTTCAAGTTGGAATTCAATATCACAAACTTTAATGTTTTTTAAATGATTAAATATTTTGTTTGCCATTTCAAGCCTATAATTGTCTTCAACTAAATCGTTATTTTTTTTAAAAGGATTCTGGGGTGTTATTACAACCCAAACTTCATCCAATTCAGTATTATTTATAAAATAATTAGCAAGAGTAACATGACCATTATGGATAGGGTTGAAAGTTCCTGGATATAAACCAATTTTTTTCATTTATTGATTCAAAAATTTATCTACATATTTAGAAGCAATTTTTTTTGACTCTTCAAGATTAGCATTTAATATTATTTCATCAAACGCAGAAGAATACTCTATTTCCTTTATTGCTTTTTCAACTCTTTTATCTATCTCTTCAGGAGAATTATCCCCTCTTTTTTTAAGTCTTTCTTCTAAAGCCTCTATACTAGGGGGTTGAACGAAAATCGCAAGAGTTCTTTCAGGGAATAGCTCTTTTATATTGATACCTCCTATTACATCAATATCAAAAATTACATTTACCCCATTTTCTGAATTTCTTTCAACTTCATCTATAAGAGTTCCGTAAAATGTTCCATCATAGACTTCCTCATATTCAAGAAATTCTCCATTATCTATTTTACTAATAAAATCTTCCTTAGAAAGAAAAAAGTAATCTTTACCATCTATTTCATTTTCTCTTGGTTTTCTTGATGTGGCAGAGATAGAGAAAGCAAGATCTGTTCTTTCATTTAATAAATAATGAACAAGAGTTGTTTTACCGCTTCCAGATGGAGCTGAGAAAACAATTAATTTTCCTTTATTTATTGATGAATTTTTCAGAAATAATGGGATTTTGAAATTATAGCTCTCGGATTTTAATATTTCTAAATCTAACATTACTTCCATGATCTTGAAGAGCTATCTTACCAGTTTTATATGCTCCAAAGACAAGTATCCTTTTGTCTTTTTTATTTTTTATAGTGTAGCCTCTTGAATTAAATTTTGATTTAGATACAAGATCATCCCACTCAGGACCAGATAATGGATATGAAAAAGCAAATTGATCATTTATCTTAACAGTTCCTAAATTGTTTTTATGATCTATTTTTAAAATAAGATGGTTCCACTCTCCATGGGGCTTTACATTTAGCTCCTTTGAATTAGAACTAACTAAATCATATAAAGATGGAGCTTTATGGAGATCTGTTGATGTATTGAAATTTATATTATCTAATACCTGAATTTCTGGACCTGTTCTGTGAGCATCTTTAAACTCTGGTAGTTCCTTTACACCATAAAAAATTCCACTATTTCCTCCTTTTGAAATGTTCCACTCTATTGATAATTCAAAGTTTGTATATTCTTTATCCGTTAACAGATCTTGTAAGCGTTCATCATTATCAGTAAATACTAGCTCACCATTTTCAATTGACCATTGACTTCCAACAGAGTCACTATTATACTGATGCCAACCATTAAAAGTTTCACCATCAAAAATATATATCCATTCATCATCATTTTCCACAAAATGAGTTTTGATTGAGGAAGAGACTAAAACTAATAAGGCTAAAATTAAAATTCTCATAATTACAGTTCTCTAATTTTTATATTTCTAAATCTAACATTATAACCATGATCTTGAAGAACTATTTTCCCTGTTTTAAATTGACCAAAATATGGCGCATAGGTATAGTATGGATGTTCTGGATCTAGGCCTTTAAAGAATTCATCAGAGCTAAATTTTGATCTAGCAACTAATTTATCCCATTCAGGACCAGACAAAGGAAAAGAGTAAACAAATTCACCATTAAATGTTATAGATCCAAGATTATTATCATGATCTATATTAAGTAGAAGGTGGTTCCACTCTCCATATGGGTTATATTTTATATCTCCTATTGGTTTTAGCCCATATAAAGAGGGTGCTTTATGCCAATCTGAGTTAGGACCAACAAAATTTTCATTATCAAGAACTTGAATTTCAGGACCTGTCCTCCATGGCGCATCCATATCACTAAGTTCTTCAACTCCAAACATAATTCCACTATTTCCACCCTTTGGTATATTCCACTCAATAGATAATTCAAAACTTGTATATTTTTTATCAGTTACAAGATCATTTCCTCTGCTAACGTTATCATTTTTTGATCTAAGAATAAGCTCACCATTTTTTGCATACCATGAATTTTCTTCTTGAAAATTGTTATAGTTATGCCAACCATCTAAAGTCTTTCCATCAAAAAGGTATGTCCATTGTGAATCTTGAGAAAACCCATAGCTAGTAGTTAATATCAATATTAGAATAAAGATTTTTTTCATATTTATATATTTAGAATATTTTTTAAATCATCTTCATTTTTTTCGCCTCCTGCAAAATCATCAAACTTTTTATCAGTACAATTTATAATTAAATTTTCAATTAATGTGACACCTTCTCTAGCTCCTTGTTCTGGACTTTTAATACAGCACTCCCATTCCATAACAGCCCATAAATCACAACCATATTCAGTGAGCTTTGAGAAAATTGTTTTAAAATCAATTTGACCATCACCAGGAGATCTATATCTTCCAGCTCTATCCGCCCAATCTAGGTATCCTCCATAAACTCCTTTCTTTCCATTTGGATTAAACTCAGCATCTTTTACATGAAAGGACTTAATAAATTCATGATAGTGGTCTATGTAACTTATATAGTCTAGTTGTTGTAATACAAAATGACTAGGGTCATATAAAATATTTACTCTTTTATGATTTTTTGTTGCTTTAAGAAATCTTTCAAATGTAATTCCATCATGTAAGTCTTCTCCAGGATGAATTTCATAACAAACATCTACACCATTTTCATCAAATATATTTAATATAGGTGTCCATCTTTTTGCAAGTTCTTTAAAACCTAATTCAACTAATCCTTTTGGAGATTGAGGCCAGGGATGCCATGTGTGCCATAATAATGCTCCAGAAAAAGTAGCATGAGTTTTTAACCCAAGTCTTTTACTAGCAATGGCTGCTTTTTTAACAGTTTCAACTGCCCATTCAGTTCTAGCTTTTGGATTGTTTTTTAAATTATCTGGCGCAAAATTATCAAACATCAAATCATACGCAGGGTGAACAGCAACAAGTTGACCTTGGAGATGAGTTGAAAGTTCAGTAATCTCAAGCCCATGAGATTTGACTTTACCCAGAAGCTCATCACAATAATCTTGACTTTCTGCTGCTTTATCTAGATCAATAAGGAAATGTTCCCAAGTTGGAATTTGAATTCCTTTGTATCCTAAATCTGCTGCCCATTTACACATCCCTTCAAGTGAATTGAAAGGTGCTTTTTTATCAACAAATTGAGCTAAAAATATTGCAGGACCTTTAATTGTTTTCATTTTATTTCTAATTTAATTTAACCCAGGTGTTTCCACTTTTATGAGATTCAACAGCTTTCTCTATAAATAACATTCCTCTTAAACCATCATTTAATGTTGGGTATTCCCCATCAAATTCTTTATTACCATTAATCTCTCTTGCAACCCCGTAGTAAATATTAGCCATTGAGTCAAACATTCCTTCTGGGTGACCTGGGGGTAATTTTGCCGATATTTTTGCAAAATTAGAGTTATAATCGTGTCCAGGCTTTAAGACTTTCATAGGGTCTGTCTCACTTAAATGATAAAGGTAGTTAGGATTTTGTTGCTCCCATTTAAGCCCTCCTTTTTTGCCATATATTGCAACTGTAAAATTATTTTCTTCACCAGTTGCAATTTGACTTGTTCTTATAACACCTTTAATTTTATCCGAAAATCTTATCAAGATTGTTCCATCTACATCCATTGTATTATCATCATAAACATAGTTTAGATCTGAAAGAAGCTCTTTAACTTCCATTCCTGTAACATACTCTAGCATATCAAATGCATGTGTTCCAATATCACCTATACAACAGCTTATTCCTGACTTTTCTGGTTGTAGCCTCCAAGTTTCAGATCTCTTTGAAGAGTCATGAATTATAGGATTAATCCATCCTTGATAATATTGAAGATCAACACGTTGGATATCACCTATTACTCCAGATTTGATCATTTCCTTCATTTGCCTTATCATAGGATATCCAGTATATGTATAGGTTACAGCAAATGTTAGATTTTTAGATTTATAGATATTTTCCAAATCCTTAGCCTCTGCAAATGTTGTTGTCATAGGTTTTTCACAAATTACATTGAAGTTGTTCTCTAAAAGTTTTTTTGCCATTGGATAATGAAGAAAGTTGGGAGTTAAAATAGAAACTACCTGAACCCTTTCACTCTCATCTAGCTTTAACTCCTCTTCAATCATCTTTTCATAATCTTCATAAATTCTCTTTTTGTCTAGCCCTATTTCTTCAGCAAACTTTAAATTTTCATTATAATCTGGATTAAATACACCACCAATTATTTCATAACTATCATGCATTGAGGAAGCGATTCTATGCACAATTCCAATTAATGAATCTCCACCACCACCAAGAATACCAAGTCTGATTTTATTTTTCAATTTCTATTTTTTCGTTTTTAAAAGTAAGAATAAAAAGAACTAGAACAACTGCTGCAAAGATTGCTGGGTATGTCCAGATTTGAGTCCAATCATGACCTGAATCAATTGCGAACTGTTCAGTTATTTTACCTGTAAGTCTAAATCCAATTAACATTCCAATTCCATAAGTTGCTAATGCAATTAAACCTTGGGCAGCACTTTTATACTTTTCACCTGCCTTGAAGTCAGTATATATTTGTCCAGAAACAAAAAAGAAATCATAACATATACCATGCAGTACAATTCCGAAAATTAACATCCAAAGATTTGATCCAGTGTCCCCAAATGCAAATAATACATATCTTAAACTCCATGCCAACATTCCTACAATTAAGGTTTTCTTTATGCCATATTTAGTTAAAAATATTGGTAATAAAAGAATAAATAATGCTTCTGATATTTGACCTAGTGTCATTACCCCTGCTGCATTTGCCATGCCTAGTTCATTCAAAAAAAGATTTGCATCTTGATAGTAAAAGGCAAGGGGAATACAAATAAGTATAGATGAAATAAAGAACACTAAATATCTAGTGTCTCGTAGAAGTTGTAAAGCGTCTAGTCCAAGAATCTCACGAATACTAGGGCTTTCTTTTTTGGCTTTTGGTGGAGTTTTAGGTAAAGTAAAACTAAATAATCCAAGGGTAATAGAGACTATTGCAGCTAGGTAAAATGTATACTCTAAGGTTTGGCTTGCTTCCCAACCAACACCATAACTTATAACTAGTCCAGCAACTATCCAGCCTATAGTTCCCCATACTCGAATTTTTGGAAACTCTTTAGAAGGATTTTGCATTTGTCTAAATGCTATAGAATTAACTAATGCTAGAGTTGGCATATACAAAATCATATAAATTAATATATATGGATAGAATTTATCAAAACCAAGAGCGATAGAACACATAAATAAAAGTCCACCTCCAACTATGTGAATTAATGCAAGAATCTTTTCTGCATCAAAGTATCTATCAGCTATTAGACCAATTATAAAAGGAGCAATTATAGCTCCCCATGATTGAGTTTCATACGCTAAGGAAATCTCACCACCTGAAGCACTGAAAGCCTGTGATAAAAATGTTCCCATTGTTACAAACCAACATCCCCAGATAAAAAACTCTAGGAACATCATTATACTTAATTTAGATTTAATTGAGGTACTCATCTTTACTAATTTATATTGATTTACCAGCTTTAATTAACAGATCTCTAGTCGCTTTAATCCCTTCAACCTCTGATAGTCTTAGCCCTTCATATTCAACCCCAATATATCCGGTATAACCAAAACTTTTAACAATCTCAAGTATTCTCTTATAATCAAGAGTTGTCTCCTCTCCATTTTCATCAAAATCATTTGATTTAGCACTAACGGCTAATGCCCTTGGCATCATTTCTTCCATACCTTGATAGAAATCATAGATTTGTTCACATGATCCATCAAAAACAGATCCATATCCTTCATCTGCCATACAAAAGTTACCAAAGTCGGGAAGGGTTCCGCAGTTATCCATATTTACACTATCTATTACGTTCATTAGAGCGGGAATATTTGAAGTTATTCTACCATGATTTTCTACTGTAACATTAATATTGTGACCATTTGCAAATTCTGCTAGTTGACTTAAGCTGTCAATTGAGAGTTCTGTCCATGTATTCACATCTTTAGATCCATATAAGTTTAATCTAATTGCACTACAATTCATTTCAGCAGCTGTTTCTACCCATCTCTTATGATTATCAATTGAAATAAGTCTTGCATCAGAATCTTCATCTGCAAGGTTACCTTCAGAATCAATCATAATTAAAACATTTTCAATATCGTTGTCCATAGCTAACTCATTATTTTTTTTGATGAATTTTTTAAGAGCATCACTTTTATTGTCAACTTTCATAACATCATCGTAAAGTGCGTTAACATATTCTATTCCTTCAAATCCAAGACTTTTTGCATTTTGGGCAAATGTATAAGGGGACATAATCCCATTTCGAATAGCTCTATGGAATGACCATTGTGCCAGTGAAAGTTTAAAAAATAATTCTTTTTCTTTCTCACATGCTATATATCCAATTGAGGAAAGACCAATTGCACCACTTGCAGCTAATTTTATAAATTCTTTTCTTTTCATATTTTCTAGGGTTTTTTCTATTTATTCATTTCTATAAATTTAATTAAATAAATGTGATATATAAATCTTAAATATTATATTTAATTGTAACTAAATTACGAAATGGATAATAATTTTGATGCAATTGTAGTTGGAACTGGAATAAGTGGTGGATGGGCTGCAAAAGAACTTACAGAAAAAGGGCTTAAGACTTTAGTTCTTGAAAGAGGTCGAATGGTTAAGCATATTGAAGATTACCCAACTGCAAATATGGATCCTTGGGATTTTGAGGCAGGTGATACCATAACCCAAGATGCATTAAAAAGACAGCCAAAACAAAGTAGAACAGGATATGTCAATTCAGAATCATCAAGACACTTCTTTGTTGATGACATAGAACATCCTTACAATGATGATGTTAATAAATTTAATTGGATAAGAGGCTATCATGTTGGTGGAAGGTCTCTTACCTGGGGGAGACACACATATAGATTAACGGATTTAGACTTTGAGGCAAATTTAAAAGATGGAATTGCAATAGATTGGCCAATAAGATACAAGGATATATCGCCGTGGTATGATTATGTTGATCAATTTATTGGTGTTCAAGGAAGAAATGAAGGAATATCTCATTTTCCTGACCGTAAGTTTCTACTAAAGCCATTTGGCTTGAACATTTTAGAAAATCACATGCGAGACAGTTTTTCTAAAAACTTTTCTGATGGAAGAATTTTATCAAATGCAAGGACTGCACATGTAACTGAAGGTACTAAACCTGGACTTGGAAGAGTATCTTGTCAACTTAGAAATAGATGTATGAGAGGATGCCAGTATGGAGCATATTTTAGTAGTAATTCATCAACACTTCCTGTTGCAGAAGCTACTGGAAATATGACCTTAATGCCGAATTCTATAGTCCATGAAATAATTTATGATGAGGATACAAAAAAGGCAAAAGGTGTAAGGGTAATTGACAGTGAAAACAATAAATCTTATGAATACTTTGCTAAAGTAATATTCCTCTGCTCTTCTGCAATAGCATCAACTTCAATATTAATGCAATCAAAGTCAAATAGATTTCCAAATGGTTTGGGAAATGATTCAGGAGAGCTAGGTCATAACTTAATGGATCACCACTTTCAAGTTGGAGCTAGCGGTAGATTTGATGGGTTTAAAAATAAAACTACTTATGGAAGAAGACCCGCAGGATATTATATACCAAGATTTAGAAATATAGGAGGAAAAACCAATCAAAAAGATTTTATAAGAGGTTATGGTTATCAAGGAGCAGCAAGTAGAGGATTTATGGGTATCGCAAATAGTAAAGAAGAAATGGTTTCTTATGGCCCTAGACTAAAAGAAATTATTGTTCAGCCAAATGAATGGACGGCAGGTCATGGTGCTTTTGGAGAAATCTTACCATATCATGATAATAAAATGGAACTGGATTATGATAAGAAAGATAAGTGGGGATTGCCAACTGTTACTTTTAATGCTACAATTAGAGAGAATGAACGTGCTATGAGAAAAGATATGAGACAACAAGCTGCAGAAATGCTTGAAAGATCGGGATTCAAAGATATATATGACTGGGAAGATAAGTATGTATTTGGAAATGGAATTCATGAAATGGGAACAGCAAGAATGGGATATGATCCTAAAACTTCAGTTCTAAATAAGTTTAATCAGGTCCATAGTGTTAAAAACGTTTATGTTACTGACGGTGCTTGTATGACATCATCTGGATGTCAAAATCCATCCATCACCTACATGGCATTAACTGCAAGAGCTGCAAATCATGCAGTTGATGAATTGAATAAACAAAATATATAATATGGATAGAAGGTCAGCAATAAAAAATATTACACTTTCTTTTGGAACAATTACCCTTTCAACTGGAACGATATCTATTATTCAATCTTGCCAAACAAATCCAGCTGACTGGAATCCAAAGTTTTTCTCTTTATCTGATCTACAATTTTTAGAGAAAGTTCTTGAAATTATAATTCCAGAAACTGATTCTCCTGGAGCAAAATCTTTAAAATT
>Ga0209036_1000090_pt1 | contig 33263 bp, 31 predicted proteins | sample MarorgKNORR_S2LV_3_FD_188222 | JGI IMG/M metagenome (GOLD analysis project Ga0209036, IMG submission 188222) | Marine microbial communities from the Southern Atlantic Ocean, analyzing organic carbon cycling - DCM_A/KNORR_S2/LV (SPAdes) (version 2) | ecosystem: Environmental > Aquatic > Marine >... | reverse complement strand
TTAAAATCCCAAAAAGAAATATTTTCATATCTTGATGCTGATCTAGCTCCTGATTCATTAATTTGATTCATATCCTTCCATCTTGAGATTCCGAGAGTAGTTGCAAAAATACTAAAATTATTTTCATGAGCAAATAATGCAGATCTTTCAAATCTCATATCAAAACATTTTGTGCATCTTTCTCCTCTTTCGGGCTCATCCTCTAAACCTTTAATTCTTTCAAACCAATTATCTTTATCGTAATCGCCATCAATACACTCAAATCCAACTTGATCACAAAATCTTCTATTTTCGTCTTTTCTAATCTCGTATTCTTCCAGTGGATGTATATTGGGATTATAAAAATAAACAGTCGTTTTGATATGTGATGCTGCTAAGGCTTCAATAATTTCTCCTGAGCATGGAGCACAGCAACTATGGAGTAAAAGTTCTTTATTACCATTAGGAAGTTTTAATTCAGGCCTAATATAATTTTCTAATTTTAATTCTTCACTCATTTTACAAACATAGAATTGTTTACAATAGCATCCCTTAATTGATCATAATCTTTAAAAGATTCAATTTCAGGATATTTTGAAGAAATCTTATCTGGTGCATTAAGGAAAAATCCTTTTTCAGCAACATCAAACATCTGGATATCATTATGAGAGTCGCCAGCTGCAAAACACCTATAGCCCATTTCTTGAAAAGACAGAATTGCTTGTTTTTTTGCCTGTGGATGTCTTAATTTATATGAAATTATTTCGTCATCTTTGATATTTAGATTGTGGCAAAGTAGAAAAGGAAATCCTAGTTTTTCCATCAAAGGTTTTGCGATATCGTGAAAAGTATCAGAAAGAATCACAACTTGAAAATCATTTCTTAAATTCGATACAAACTCATATGCTCCTGGAAGCAGTTCAAGAGAATCTGCTGCTTTTTGAACATCAGATAGTTTTATGCCTTTTTCAGACATGATTTGTAATCTCATATCCATTAATTCTTCATAACTTGGGATATCTCTTGTTGTTTTACCTAGTTCTTCTATACCCGTATTCAATGCAACTCTTTCCCATATTTCAGGAGTCAGAGTTCCTTCCATATCAAGGCATACTATTTCCATAAATTACTCATTTTTAATTCCATAAGGTACATGACCTGAAGTTGTATTTTCATTGGCGCTAATAATATGCTTTTTTTGGTCATCAAAAAAGATATCTGCATCAAAAGATTCAAGAAAATTATTTTTCGTCATGCCGCCTAAAAACAATGACTCATCTATTCTCACACCCCATTCTCGTAAAGTCTTAATAACTCTTTTATCAGATGGCGCAGATCTTGCTGTAACAAGAGCTGTTCTTATTGGACATTCATTAATTTCAAAGTCATTTTGAATCTTGTTTAGTTCAACTAAAAAAGATTTAAAAGGTCCTTCCTTTAAAAAGGATTCAGATGTAACTTCATTTTCTATAAATGCCTCAAGGCCTTTTTCATGAAAAACTTTTTCTGATTCATCTGAAAAAATAACAGCATCTCCATCAAAAGCAATTTTAAGAATGTCAGAGCTTGATTCTTTTTTGTTTTCAGAGGATCTAGAAACAATAGTTGCTGCAGCCACATCGCTTTTTATAGCCAACTTTACATCCTCTATACTACTTGATAGAAATAAATGGACACCGAAATCCTTAACATATCGATGAGGACTTTCTCCTCCGCAAAAAGCTGCTCTTGAAATATTCAAGTTATGAGCTTCTATGGAATTTCTTATTCTAAGTCCTGTATCAGAAGTGTTTCTTGATAAAAGAATGACCTCGACACGATCTTTATTTTTATAAAGATCATTAATGTTTAAAATCTTTTTTACAAGATTAAAAGCCTCTCCGGGTTCAAGTATTTTGTTTTCATTCTCTATTTGATAGTCTTGATATGACTTAAGGCCTTCCTTTACATATATTTCGTGGCTCTTGTCTAGATTAAATAAAGCTCTAGATGATATTCCGATTATTAATTTTGATTCTTGTTCAACCATTTTCTTGTAAAAACTAAAAATTATATTATACTGTACATACATTCAGTATTTTTATTATTATGAAAGAAATAACCTCACAACAACAAAGAGTATTAGATTGTATTCAAATATACATAAATAAGACAGGTTTTCCTCCGACTCGAGCTAATATTTGCAAAGAATTGGGATTTAAATCTCCTAATTCAGCTGAGACCCACCTTCGTGCTCTAGAAAAGAAAGGTTTTATTTCAATTGAAAGTGGTGCTTCTAGAGGCATTTCAATACTAGATAGTCAAGAATATCCAGTAAATGATTATGAATATCCTGTTATTGGCCTAGTAGCTGCTGGTTCTCCAACTTTAGCTGAGGAAAATATTGAAAGAAAAATAAATTGTCCTAAATCAGTTTTTGATTCAAATTTTGATTATTTTTTAAAGGTCAAAGGTTTAAGTATGAAAAATGCTGGAATTATGGAAGATGATTTAATAGCTGTTAAGAAAACAACTGATGTTAAAAACGGTGATATAGTGATTGCAAGAATCGACGATGAGGTCACTGTTAAATTTTTCAGAAGGAAGTCTCCAAATATTATTGAGTTAGAGCCTGCTAATGATGAATTTACAAATATTATTGTTAATCTTGAAACAGATGAACTTCATATTGAAGGAAAAAGCGTTGGGCTTTTGAGAAAGAATTAATGAACTATATTTTGTTTCTTTGAAAAATTCTCTCTTTGTTTATCAAAAAAATCATCTAAGTCGCTAACATTTCCACTAACGCTTTCAATGCCAGCTCTGATCATTTCTTTGGCAACGGTTAGCTCTTGACCTTGAAGAAAGTCCTTTGACTCATTTGAAAACTCTATTTTAACAATTGGATTATCATGATCATCTGATCTTCTTAATACAATGGTTCCGTCAGGCAATTGTGCTAATTCTAAATAATTTGAGGTCTGTTTCATATATTCCTTAAAGCTTAACATTCATAAAGAGTTTTGCGAAGCATCTCTTTGAATGCTTTACATTTATCTAGTATCAATGTGAATTTTTTCAAGTCATTTGTTTCGGTTCTAGTAATTAAATTCTCATCATTTTCTCTAAAAATTATATTTTTTGATTTTTCAATCTGATTTATTACTCCATCTGAATCTAATTCTTTTAAGATTATATTTTTTAAAGCGATCACGTTAGATATTTCATGCCATTTAGATTTGTAATTCAAATCTTCGATTGTATTAAGCTCATTTTTAAAAGTTTCATATGTATCATCGGCGAGATGCATCAAGCTATTTTCTAAACATATTAGAAAGAGTAACTGACTATTCTTAGCATCTGAAAATTTGCCTAGCCTAAGCTTATTAAGAATGTCTTCTGAAGTATCAAGAAATAGATTTGCAAGTTCCTTATTTTTCACTAACTTTTTAAAGTTTGAACCCATTCACCATTAGAAAATAATGCTGTCCATTTTGTTTTTTTTCCATCTTTTTCTGAAGCAACGTAATGAGTGTCTTCTGTTCGATTGTATCTAATAACATATGGATTTCCATCTGTGTCTTTTTCAGGTGCGCTTAATAAATATAGATGCTTCTCTTTGTCGGGTAAAAACCTACATGCTGTTATAAATTGTTCTTTCAAGTCTTTGATTTCATCTACTTTTGGAGCTCTTGTTTCTCTATTCTTTGGATACTGGCTTGCAGCTAAAAATAGCCCCTTCATGCTATCTCTTAGTAAATAATGATCTTCGCATTTTAAGCATTTTAATTCTGGTAGTTCTATTGGTTCCATTGTAAGTGGTTTTGGTTCTCCATTTCTTTGAAGTGCTCTTGTAGCACCACAATTATCATTCAAACATCCAAAATATTTTCCAAATCTTCCAGTTTTTAATTGCATATCAGATCCACATTTATGACATTCCAATGTTGGACCGTCATATCCTCTTATTTTGAATTGTCCATCCTCAATTAAATGTCCATCACAATCAGGATTTTTTCCACATACATGTAGTTTTCTATTTTCATCAATCAGATAGTTATCCATACTCGTACCACATTTTGGACATCTTTTTTTGATTAGAAGATTTTCTGCTTCTTCACTATCATCAATACTAATTGCCTCATCACCAGAAACAAGATTAAGTGTTTTTTTGCACTTGTCATCCCCAGTATTTTGGTACCCTGAGCATCCTAGGAATACACCATTTGAAGAATTTCTAATAACCATATTTGTTTTTCCACATGGACATGTAATATCTGTCGGAGTAGGCTGATTACCTCGCATACCACTTTCATCAGAAGCTGAAATTAGATCTTTTTGAAAAGTGTTATAGAAATCATCTAAAACATTTTTCCAATCCAATTCTCCTCTAGCAACTCTATCTAAGTTATTTTCTAAATTTGCAGTAAATTCATAATCCATAATGTCATCAAAGCTTTCAATTAATCTTTCAGTGACAATATGACCAATTTTTTTAACAAAGAATCTTCTATTCTGAATTTCAACATAGCCTCTATCTTGAATAGTAGAAATAATATTTGCATATGTTGATGGTCTCCCAATGCCTTTTTTTTCAAGCTCTTTGACAAGTGCAGCTTCAGAATATCTTGATGGTGGTTTTGTAAATTTTTGATCTAGTTTTACTTCATTAAGATTGAGTAATTCACCCTCCTCTATAGGAGGCAAAATATCCTCATTATCAGATTTAACAGGTTGTGAAATTTTTGTATACCCATCAAAGACAACTTCTCTGCCCTTTGCAGAAAAAGTATATTCATCAATATTAATTTTGGCTGAAGTTGATAGGTATTCAGCATCTGGCATCTGACATGCGATATATTGTTGCCATATTAATTGATAAAGTCTTTTTTCTTCTTCTGTTTGTTTCAACAAATCATCTGCTGTCATATATGCATTAGTTGGTCTTATTGCCTCATGAGCTTCTTGAGCATTTTCAGTGCTTGAATAAATTCTAGGAGCATTTGTGAGGTATTTTTCTCCCACTCTGTCACCGATATAATTTCTTGCATCTTGAATAGATTCTTTACTAAGGCTTGGCGCATCAGTTCTCATATAAGTTATGTGGCCTGCTTCATATAACTTTTGAGCAACTCTCATTGTTCTTTTTACTGTAAAGCTCAGTTTAGTGCTCGCTGCTTGTTGAAGTGTCGATGTGATAAAAGGAGCTCTTGGTTTTACCTTAACTGGTTTTTTTGTAATTTCACTAATTAATAAAGTAGAGTTCTCAACAAGACTTTGGATTTTTCTTGCTTCATCTTCTTTGAGCAAGGGATCTGATTTTTTTCTATTTAGATTAAACGGAATTATGGATTCATTTTTAAGAAGGTTCATAGAAACTTCCCAATATTCTTCTGGAATAAATTCTTGTATTAATCTCTCTCTTTCATCTAACACCCTTAAAGCTACGGATTGAACTCTTCCAGCAGAAAGCCCCCTTGCAATTTTTTTCCAAAGCAGTGGAGATAATTCAAAACCAATCACTTTGTCTAGAAATCTTCTTGCTCTATAAGCTTTAACTAAATCAATATCTATTTCTTTAGGATCATCAAATGAATCAATAATTGCAGATTTTGTAATTTGATTGAATCTAACTCTAGAATACTCATATTTTTCTGGGCCAAGAGCTTCCTTAAGATGCCACGCTATGGCCTCACCTTCTCTATCAAGGTCAGTAGCAAGATATATATGATCTACTCCTTTAGCTGCTTTTTTTAGAGACTTTATTACTTTTTCTTTTTCAGGAATTATTTGCCAATCAGCAGTCCAGCCATTATCTGGATCTATACCCATTCTTCTTATGAGTCTATTTCTATCATTAATAGCTTTAAGCCTTATTTTTTCCTCAGCAGAAACATCTTTTGGAATAGAAGCTCTTTTAGAATTTGGTGCTGCTTTTTTTGGTAGATCTCTAATATGACCAACACTTGATTCAACAATATATTCAGATCCAAGATATTTTGAAATAGTTTTAGCCTTTGCTGGAGATTCAACTATTACTAACGATTTTGACATATTTTATAAACTTCCTTTTTTATGAATATCATTAAATTGCTTTGATATGCAAGAAAAATTTAAAAAAAATTAAATTTGTTAAGTCCAGCTAAAACTAATTTTAGCTCTTCAATACCATTTTTTTCCTTCCATAAAAATGAAATTGAAGTCCTAGTAAATATAATTTCATCTATACTATCTGACATCTCATTTAATAGTGCATTTAAGCTATCAAAGCTGTCCGAATACTTTAATTTGACTGGAGAATACAAGATTAATTTGTCTTTGTCTCTAATAAAATGTGCATCTTCTAAATTTGTTTCGTTAATAATTTGGTAACTTACTTCGATTGAAGTTTTATTTTTGAATTTATTTTCTCCATATAAAGTAGATGAAATCTTGCAACCTAATTTTTTTGCTTCCATCCTAACTTTTGATACTTTTCTAGCAGATTTTGATGGCATTGCTATTGACACAGAGCCAATTAAAACCATCAGCGCAGTAAAGAAAATTATATATTCCATATTAACTGGTAAGAATTTCGTTAATTAGGCTTGGGCCTTTTACTATAAAACCTGTATAAACTTGAACTAGGCTTGCGCCAGCATTTATTTTTCTATCGAAGTCTTTTTTAGAAAGAATACCTCCAACTCCAATTAATGGCATATCACCTGATATCGATCTAATATAAGATAATTTTTCTGTTGATTTATCCATTAAGGGTTCTCCAGACAATCCACCCTCTATTGATTTAATCTTTTTATTTTTAATATTAGATTTATCTATAGTCGTATTTGTTGCAATAATTCCTGAGAAACATGAATTTTTAATATTATCTATTATGTTATTCATTGTTTCTTGAGATTCATCTGGAGATATCTTCAAGAAAATAGGCTTAATAATGCCTAAATCTTTTACGCTTTCATTTAAAGCATTTATTAAGAGGGATAAGTTTTCTGAATTATGCAAATCTCTCAAATTAGGTGTGTTTGGAGAAGATATATTTATTGTAATGTAATCAGCATATTGAATTACTTTTTGAAGGCATACAATATAATCATTTATTCTTTCATCACCATCTGAGTTCTTATTGGCACCAATATTAATTCCTAAAATACCTTTATACTTTCTCTTTTTAAGATTGCTTACTAAGTAGTCAACACCTTTGTTGTTAAAACCCAACCTATTAACAATAGAGTTTTCACTATAGTTTCTGAATATTCTAGGTTTGGTATTACCAAATTGAGGTAATGGAGTAACTGTTCCAACTTCAAGAAAGCCAAATCCCAAAGCGCCAAGTGAATCAATATAATCACCATTTTTATCTAATCCAGCTGCTGTTCCAAGTCTATTATTAAATTCCATTCCGAGGAATGTAACTTTTTCATCATGCTCTATTTTGTTAAAGAGTAGTCCAAGAACTTTAAGTTTATAAAGAATGTTTAAAGAATTTAATGAAAAAGAATGAGCTAATTCTGGTGGTAACAATTTAAAGATTTTTAGAAAAAAATTCAAACAATTTCCTTTATTATTTTTTTTATATCTTCACTAATAGATTCATCTCTTAAAGCGAGTGCAATAGTAGCATGAACAAATCCTTTTTTACTACCGCAATCAAATTTTTCACCGTCATAAATTGATGCATAAACTCTTTCTTCCTGAAGAAGCTTTTTAATTGCATCTGTAAGTTGAATTTCACCTGATTTATCAAAATTAGTTGATTTTAAAAACTTAAATATGGATGCATTAAAAATATATCTTCCACAAACAGCAATATCCGAGGGAGCTTCCTCATATGAAGGCTTTTCAACTATATCTTCTATTTTAATTAATTTCTCTTTTATTTCCCCAGGCTTGATTACTCCATATTTATGAATGTTTTCTTTATCAATCTTATTCACTGCTATAACAGATGATTCTGTTTTTTTATAAACATCAAGAAGCTGGCTAAGGCAAGATTTTTTAGAAAAAAATAAATCATCTGGTAATAAAACAGCGAAAGGATCTTTGCCCACGACTTTTTCAGCATGAAGGACAGCATGACCAAGACCGTTTTGTTCTTCTTGAAGAATATAATGAAACTTTATTTCTTTAAAAATTTTAGGATTTAATCTATCTATCATCTCTAATTTTTTAGAATTTTTTAATCTAGATTCAAACCCATGATTGGTATCAAAATGTTTTTTTATTGAAAACTTTTCTGGACTTGTTATAAAAATAATCTCTTCAACTCCGATATTAATCGCTTCCTCAACTGCATACTGGACCAGTGGCTTGTCAATGATTGGAAGCATCTCTTTTGGGATTGCTTTTGAGGCTGGTAGAAACCTTGTTCCAAAACCAGCTACAGGAAGTACTGCTTTTTTAATCATGTTTTTAAGATATTTTTATCCTATATTTATATATCATAGCAAAAATCATTCCTGAAACTAAGCCACCCAAGTGAGCATAGTTAGCAACTTTACCAAAACCAAAAAGATCTAATATTCCAATAAATCCCATGCCTAACCAAACAATCATAAATAAATATAGTGCAGGTGGTAATTCATATCTTTGATACTTAGACTCCATTTCAAGAATCATACAAAATCCTAATAATCCATATATAACTCCTGATAGGCCTCCAAACAAACTTGAGCCGCTCCAGAAATACTGCAAAGAATTACTACATATTGATGAAATTAAAATAATAGTAATAAAAGTTAATTTGCCATCAATTTTTTCAATTTTTTCACCTAAAACATAAATCCATAAACAATTAAAAGCGAGATGAGCAAATGAAAAATGTATAAAAATTGGGCTTACCAATCTCCACCATTGATTTTCTAATATAAATGTTTGGTTAAATGAGGCAATCGACAATGCACCACTATTTGTAATATAAAAATTTGTATATGTAAGCGGCTCAATAACAGCAATTATTGAACCAAAATTTGAAACAACAGCTATAACAATAGCTATTAATATTATTGGGACATATAAATTTTTAGATATATTCAAATTATTTTTTTGAAATGCTTAAACTCCAGCCTAATTTTTCTCTGCAAGCCTCAAAGAAATCATTATCTTTTGGATGAACCAATTTTAATGTTTTCTCCATTTTTGAAATTGATATCTTCACTCCATATGGCACATCTATATCATCTTGTCCATCTGCACAAATTTTTGCATTTTTGTTTGGGCCGTCAAATAATTCCATCTCAACGTTCTCCTCAGACGAAATAACAAAAGGTCTTGAGGATATGCTTTGAGGCAGCATAGGTAAAATGGTCCAAACATCAAGACTAGGGTGAATGATTGGTCCTCCTGCAGACAAAGCATAAGCAGTTGATCCAGTAGGTGTTGCTATGATGATACCATCAGATCTTTGCTCATAAACATCCTTACCATTAACATTTAATTTATATCTCATGAGCTGCGCATATGAACCAGAATGAATTACAACTTCATTAAGACCATATAAATGGTTTCCTTTAAACTGAGCAGAGACTAAATTTCTTTCTTCAATTTTAAAGTTGCCTTTGAGAATATCTTTTATTACTTTATCAAAATCATTAACTTTAATATCAGTAAGAAATCCGACATTACCCATATTTACCCCTAATACTGGTATTTCATAATCTAAGTATTTTCTGGCAGCATTTAGTAAAGTGCCATCCCCACCAAAAACAACTATCAAATCAACTTTTCTAATAAAATCCTCATGATTTAATAAATTTACATTTGGATGTTTATAATCAAATGAGTTCTCAATGAATAAGCTAATATCATTTTTTGATAGGGTATCAAGCATGGTATCGAGAGTACTATCTTCAAAATCCTGACTAATTTTTTTCTTAACGAAAATTCCAATATTTTTAAACATAGTAGTAATTATACTCTTAATAAATGTTAAGTATTTAAATCAAAAAAATTTCACAACACTCGAAAAAATTTTATATGTGCATATAATGTTTATAAAAAATTATAACTAACAATAATATGAGTGATCTAAAAAAATTTAGAGAAGATACAAAAAAATGGCTTGACGAGAATTGTCCGCCTTCTATGCGAAGCGGCGCTGATTCTAACATCCCTGTTGATGAGGTTTGGGGTGGAAGAAATGCGAAATATAAAAATCCAGAATCAAAAATTTGGCTAGATAAAATGGGTGAAAAAGGCTGGACAATGCCAACAGTCTCCAAAGAGTATGGAGGCGGTGGACTGAACAAAGACGAGGTAAAAATATTAAATGAAGAAATGTTTTTGATTGGTGCTAAGGCTCCTCTGTTAAGTTTTGGAATATGGATGTTAGCTCCTGTTCTATTAGAATATGGTACTGAGCAACAAAAAAAAGAGCATCTTCCAAAAATTATTAAAGGACAAATTAGATGGTGTCAGGGGTATTCTGAACCAGGATCAGGTTCAGATTTGGCTAGCTTAGCAACAAAAGCTGAAGACATTGGTGAAAAATTTCTTGTTAATGGTCAAAAGGTTTGGACATCTTATGCTGATAAAGCAGATTGGATATTTGCACTTGTAAGAACTGGTCCAAAAGAACCTAAACATGATGGAATAAGTTTTCTTTTAATTGATATGGAAACTAAAGGTGTAAGCACTAAACCGATTACTTTAATTTCAGGAAAATCACCTTTCTGTGAAACTTTCTTCGATGACGTAGAGGTTCCAAAAAATAATCTCATAGGAGAATTAAACGCTGGTTGGACAATTGCAAAAAAGCTTCTTCAGCATGAAAGAGCTTTTATATCTAATTTTGGTTTAGCAGCAGGAATGGGTAGCACTAAAGATGTTGTTTCTATTGCTAAGAAACATCTTGGAGATGAAAACGGTAAGATACAAAATGAATTTTACAGGTCTGAAATTTCTTCTCATAAAATTAAAGAACATGCTTTTGGATTGACATTAAAAAGAGCTGGAGATGAAGGAGGTAAGGCAAGCGCAACTGCATCTATGTTTAAACTTTATGGAACAGAACATAATAAAAAAAGACATGAGCTAATGATTGCTGCATCTGGTATCAATGGAGTTGCCTGGGACGGCGATGAGTTTGATGATTCTGATAAGAATTTAACTAGGGCTTGGTTACGAACTAAAGGTAATTCACTTGAGGGGGGAACTTCTGAAGTTCAATTAAACGTTATATCTAAAAGAGTTTTAGGTCTTCCAAGTCAATAAAGAATGAAATTAGTTTTATCAGAAGAAGAACAATTTTTAAAAGATACAGCAAAAAGCTTTGCTGATGAAAGGTCTCCAATAACGCACTTTAGAAAATTAAGAGATACGAATGATCCATATCTATGGGATAAAGACCTATGGAGTGAAATGACTAAATTGGGTTGGCCAGGTATTTTAATTCCTGAAGAGTATGGAGGTTCAAATTTTGGAATTACAGGAATTAGTGTAATTTTGAATGAGTGTGGCAAAACACTTACACCCTCTCCTTTGTTTGCAACAGGTGTTATAGGGGCTTATTCAATTACAAATTTTGGTACTGACGAACAGAAAAAAAATTATCTACCTCAGATTGTTGATGGTGAATTAACTACAGCTCTAGCTATTGATGAGACGAGTCATCATAATCCAGCAAATACAGAAATTACTGCAAAAAAAGATGGGTCCAATTTCATTGTTAATGGAAAAAAAATATTCGTAGTTGATGGAGCAAGCGCAGACTTAATAATATTACTCGCCAGAACATCTGGAAAAAAAGGTGATTTATCAGGATTAACATTATTTTTAATTGATTCATCTACAGAAGGAATAGATAGGATCAAACTTGATATGGCGGATTCAAGAAATTATGCAAACATTACTTTTGATAATGTCGAAATACCAGAAGTAAATATATTAGGAGATCTTGAAACAGGAGGTGAAACCGTTGAAAACATTCTTGATATTGGAAGAATTGCTATGGCTTCTGAGATGCTAGGAAATTCTGAAGCGGCTTTTGAGACCACTTTAGATTATTTAAAACAAAGAAAACAATTTGGAGTACTTATTGGTTCATTTCAAGCACTTCAGCATAGAGCTGCAGAAATGTTTTGCGAGCTTGAACTTACAAAATCTTCAGTAATGGCTGCTACAAAGGCAGCAGATGAGGGCTCTAACGAATTGCAACGATTATCAAGCTTAGCAAAAACCGTAGCCGGCGAAACACTTCATTTAGTATCAAACGAGGCGGTCCAAATGCATGGTGGAATTGGTGTAACAGATGAATATGATATTGGTTTTTTTCTTAAAAGAGCTAGAGTCGCTGAACAAATATTTGGAAGTTCAAAATATCATACTGAAAGATATGCAAATCTTAGTGGATTCTAGTTTAATATTTAATCTAAAATGGTGAAAATAAAACCCAGTTTAATAGGCTTGATAACCTTTATTTTAATTGTCATTGAGTTAACAATTGGTTTTGGAATACTTGCAATAGTAAATATTCCCAGAGCCTTAATTCCTATCAGACTATTCAAAATATCCCTTGCTAAATTTTCGAATTTTATAGGAGATCTGACTGTTTACGGCTTAAAACTAATAATGCTATTAATGCATGGTAATAATATTAAAGTTATTAATAATGAGACTTTTGAAAGAGATGAATGGTACATGGCAATGTCTAATCATCAATCATGGGCTGATATATTCGTATTATTGGTAGCAGCAAACTATAAACTGCCTCTATTAAAGTTTTTTATGAAGCGAGAGCTATGGTGGATTCCTTTTGTCTTTGTTGCAAATAAAACTTTAAATATGCCATTTGTAAATAGGCACTCGAAGGAAGCTATAAGAAAAGATCCTTCTCTAAGAACTAAAGATTATGAGAATACAATTAAGGCATGTAAGCGTTTTATGAGAAGCCCGTCTACTATCTTTAGTTATGCCGAAGGAACCCGATACACGAAAGAAAAACATTCAGATCAACAATCTCCATATAATAATTTACTAATTCCAAAGATCGGTGGGATGGCAACTGCGTTATCAGCAATGCCTAAGATTAAGACTTTGGTAGACTATTCCGTTGTGTATAAAAGTGAAAAAAGAGACGCGTGGTCTTTTTTATGTGGTGACATGAGTGAAGTTAAAATCTTAGTTAAAAAATATGAGATTCCAGAAAAACTTAAAGAGAAAAACTACTTGAAAGATGATCAATATAGAGAAGATTTTAAAATGTGGATTGAAGATATTTGGCAACAAAAAGATATAAATATTGAAAAATTAAAGCTTTAACTCTTTATTGGCAACAACCCATCCATTAGTATCAACATAAATCCAACAACCTGATTCAATACTTACATTGCCAATTTTAATTTGCACATCTTTTTCACCAGTTCCTTTAGATTTATCAGTTTTTTTTGGATAAGAGTTTACTGCATATACACCTATGTCAATGTTTTGAATAACCTCTATGTCTCTTATATATCCATTGGTAATTATTCCACTCCAATTATTATCAAAAGCCTTTTGTGCAATTTGATCGCCTACCATCGAACAAAGTTCTGATCCAAAGTGTTCTATACAAAGCACTTTACCTTTTCCATCATTTTGTACCATTTCTTTTACAACGCTATTTGAGTGTTCACATTTTGCAGTATGTATTTGACCACAAAATTTATTTACCCTTCCAAAAGAGCTTAGGAATAGATCTCCTATTTGGACGTCTTCAAATTCATCGCAAATATCAGGAACAGTAAAATTTTTCATAATGTTATTTTAATTCATTCTAAATCTAAAGTAATTAATATAAGCTATGATAAGAATTATTTAGGGAGAAATTATGAAATCACAGATATGTAAACTTCTGGATATCGAGTTTCCACTTATTGCATTTAGTCATTGCAGAGATGTTGTTGCAGCAGTTTCAAAAGCAGGTGGAATGGGAGTTCTTGGCGCTGTTGGTCTTACACCAGAGAAACTGGAAATAGAATTAAGCTGGATTGATGAAAATGTAAATGGCAAACCCTATGGAGTTGACGTATTAGTTCCTAATTCATATGTTGGTAAAGGTGAAAATCTCACTACTGATGATTTGAGAGCTATGATTCCTCAAGAACATAGAGAGTTTAGAGCTGATATTCTTGAACAACATAATATAGATTCTTCAGATCTTAGAAGTGACTCTGAATCGCACAATGCAGAACAAGATTCAAATCAAGTTTTAGGTGCAGGACTTGATGGTGCAAAAGAAGTTTTAGAAGTTGCCTTTTCACACCCAATTGGGCTTGTTGCTAATGCATTGGGAGTACCTCCTAAGTGGATGTTAGATATGGGAAAAGAAAATAATGTTCCTGTTGCTGCTCTTGTTGGTGCAAAGCAACATGCTGTAAAACAAGCGGAAGCTGGAGTGGATATTATTGTTGTATCTGGAACCGAAGGTGGAGGTCATTGTGGTAGTGTTTCAACAATGGTTTTAGTGCCTGAAGTAAGAAGAGCGCTTAAGTCTTATGGAGATGTTCCTATTTTAGCTGCTGGTGGTATATGTACTGGAGAACAAATGGCTGGTGTAATGGCAATGGGTGCTGATGGAGTTTGGTGTGCATCAGTATTTCTTCCAACAATAGAAGCAGAAACCTCAGATAATATTAAAGAAAAGCTTGTTGCTGCGTCTTCTAGTCATACAGTTAGATCGAAAAGTAGGACTGGTAAACATTCAAGACAACTAAGTTCGCCATGGGTTGAGGCTTGGGAAGATAAAGATGCTCCAGAACCATTACCAATGCCGTTACAAACAATGGTTAGTGAACCAGCTCTAAAAAAAGTGGCTGATCAAGCCGCTATTGGGCATGAGGGAGCTAAACAATTAGAAACATACTGGGTTGGTCAAGGAATCGGATTGGTAAATGAAACAATCGGTGCAGGTCAAACAGTTCAAAAATTTAAAGAGGAATTTATTCAGTCATATGAGCGAATTAATGAATTCTTTGATGACTAAATAATATATTGAGCCTAGTTTAATTGTTTACTTATAGAGCTTTTCTTAAAAAATCTTTAACTATATTCGGTTTGTTTTTATTAGCAGTCTTTATCTGGATGCTTTTAAAGTATTTCAAGCCTGTAGAAAAAATCAAAATTAAATCTTCTCTTTACGATGAAGTTAAGATTTTAAATATTGATGGTAAAACTTTTAGAGATCTAAATAAAAATAATAAATTAGATATTTATGAGGATCATAGACTTAGTGCTGTAAAAAGAAGTGAAGATCTTATTGATAAAATGCACCTCGAAGAGAAAATTGGTCAAATGTTTCATCCACCTTTTATCCTAAGACCAGATATTTGGATGTTTATTTATGAAATGGCTATTAGAGGTAACAAATCAACAGAATCACAAATTCTTTTTGATAATATTTCACATTTTAATCTGTACGGAAATCCCAGTCCCCTAGAATTAGCAGAGCAGATTAATAACTTTCAAAAACTTGCTGCAAGAACAAGATTAGGTATTCCAATTACTATTAGCTCAGATCCAATTCATGAGGTTCCTAAAGGAGGTGGAGTTGCTTCTTTTTCACTAGACGGATTTTCAAAATGGCCCTCTCAGCTTGGATTTGCAGCTACAAATAATCCACAAATAATCCAAAACTTTGCTGAAATAGCGAAAAAAGAATATCTTGCCGTAGGAATTAGAACTGCTCTTCATCCTATGTCTGACTTAGCCACAGAGCCTCGTTGGGCGAGAAATTTTGGAACCTTTGGCTCCAACGCAGCATTATCAAATGATATGACTTTATCCTATATGAAAGGATTTCAGGGCAATAAGATAAATAATCAAAGTGTTCTAACAATGGTTAAGCATTTTCCTGGTGGTGGCCCTCAAGAAAAAGGACTAGATCCTCATTTGTTTAGTGGCAAAAACCAAATATATCCAGGTAACAATTTTAATTATCATCTAGTGCCTTTCAAGGGCGCTATTAAAAATAATTTAAAAGTGATTATGCCCTACTATGGAATTCCTGTATCTCAAACAAATGAAGATGTAGCAATGGCATATAACAAATATATTCTTACCAACTTGCTGAGAGAAGAGCTTGGTTTTAAAGGAGTCATTTGTTCTGATTGGGGAATCATAACAGGAAGGCATTGGGGGGTAAGCTCTCTATCAATAAGTGAAAGGTATGAAAAGTCTATTAATGCAGGTATTGATCAATATGGTGGTGAATCAGATACTTCTTTTTTACTTGAACTTGTTAAAGATAAAAAAATTTCGGTAGGAAGGATTAACGAGTCTGTAAAGAGAATTTTAATTAATAAATTTGAATTAGGTTTATTTGACAATCCATACGTAGACGAAAGTGAAGTTAAATATAAAGTTAATTCAAAAGAAAATATTGAAGCTGGACTTGGAGCGCAAAGAAAATCTTTGGTTTTACTTGAGAATGATGGAGTACTGCCATTAAAGAAAAATACAAAAATATTTATAGATGGGCTGGATGTAAAAGTTGGTGAAAAATTTGGCGACGTTGTTAACAAGCCATCAGAAGCAGATGTTGTAGTAATGTATATTCATACAGTTTTTAATGGTAATCAAGAGTCTGGTCTTAATAGAGTATTTGATAACTTCCTAAGCACCTTGTTTCCAAATGGCGATTTAAACTTTAATGATGGTATTAAAACAAAGATCAAAAACTACTCCAAGAATAAAAAATTAATTTTAGTTGTAGATTTGAATAGGCCTGCAATTTTAGAAGATATAAAAAACAGCTCTGCAGCACTAATAGGTACTTTTGGTGTTTTAGACGAAATTATTTTTGAAGGAATATTCGGAGAGTTTAATCCTTCAGGAAAACTTCCATTTGAAATACCTTCATCAATGGAGTCTGTAGAAAACCAAAAAGAAGACTTACCTGATGATACCTTAGACCCGACCTATGAGTATGGATATGGCATTAGTTATTAACTAATATTTTTTCGAGCTTTAAATTCAAGTACTGTTGCATTAATACAATATCTTGGCATTCCATTTGGTCCATCATCGAATACATGACCTAAATGGATATCAGATGATACCGATCTTATTTCTGTTCTTCTCATTCCATAACTATTATCTGGCAGCTCATACACGGAGCCATCTACTGGCTTTGTAAATGAAAGCCAACCTGAACGTGAGACAAATCTGTCTTTAGTGTCAAATAAAGCTTCCCCACTCAATTTATCTACAAAAATTCCGTCAGGAGTATTCTTAAAAATTTGATATTCCTTACAAAATCTTGAGTCTGTCCCTTTATTAAAAGCAACATTATAAGCTTCAGAGTTTCCTAATTTAAATTTACCAAGGATTTGATAAAAATCTTTAGGGTCAATATATCCTTGATGTGCAAAAACTTCTTTTCCATCTTCTAAAAATATTATTGATGGAGTCGCCCATGTAGGAGATGTAATCTGCAATCCATGAAGTTGATCTGACGTTCTATGCGACATTTGAATACTACCTTTATAGTTATCTGTGACATCATTTTTAAGTTTTTCACAATAAGGGCAATAGTCTTGGGAATCTAAAATCAAAATTTGTTTTCCTGCAAGAAGATTTGAATTATCCAAAATATTTTTTTCTTTTTGATCAAAAACAATTCCTGTAGAAAGATCTGGACAGTACCCATTGGGATTTTTCTTTAAATAGTCTTGGTGATAATCCTCAGCAAGATAAAAATTATCAAGCTGCTCAAGCTTTGTTCTTATTTTTCCATATCCAGCATCATTAAGAAGTATTTGATATTCACTAATCAATTCTTCAGCAAGCCTTTTTTGAGAATCATTTACAAAAAGGATAGTAGATCTATATTGTGTTCCAATGTCATTACCCTGTCTGTTGATCTGGGTTGGATCATGACTTTCAAAAAAATGTTTCAAAATCATCTCTAGACTTAAAGCATTGCTATTGAAAGTGATCTTTACAACCTCGGCAAAGTTGTTTTCATTAAATTTATTCTTAAACTGAATGATTGATCTGTAATTTGGCTTCACTCCATAACCGTTCGCATATCCAGATTCTGCATCAATAACTCCTTCAATTTGCTCGTAGCCTTTTTCAGCGCCCCAAAAACAACCTGATCCAAGATATATTGTCTGAACATGATTGGTTTGATTGGCATAGATACCGTTAGCTAAAACAATAACTAAAAAATTAATAAATACTTTATTTATCTGGTTCATATTTATATTCCTTGCTTTTTATGAAAGCTGGTCTTGAAAACAAGTTTTCACTCCATCTCTTAATGTTTGGTTTTAAGGCTTGTTTAATGTCAAGAGCTCCGGCCAAGTTAATAGCATAACTTACACATATATCCGCTAGTGTGAAACGATTTGAACATAGAAAATCTTTACCCTCTAGCGATTTTTCTAGAAGTTTTAATCTAGATACAAACCATCTGGAATAGCCTTCAACTGCAGCATCAGCTACTCCTGGTTCCTGAAACTTATAACGTAAAACAACAGTTTGTGGAAATGTTAATGTTGCATCAGAATGAAACAACCAATTTAAATATTGAGGATAATCTTGTTCATTTGATCTAACTTGTAAATCTGTAGGCCCATATTTTTCTACTAAATACTGAGAAATAGCAACAGACTCTGTCATTTCAACTTCACCATCTATCATAAATGGAATAGTTCCAAGAATATTAATATCCAAATATTCTTTCATAAACACTCTAGGAGGAAAAGGCATCATTATTAATTCGTAATCAAGGCCCATCTCTTCAGCAGTCCAAATTGGCCTTACTGCTCTTGAATTTTCTGTGCCGTAGATTTTTATCATTACTGCCTCGTATTTTACAACTATTTAGTGGTAATATTAATGATAATATATTACCATTACGGTCCAATCAGCAATTTGTAATATGAAAAAAAATAATATTTCTCCAAAATTAAAATCAAATTTAGATACTAAGTCTGATCAATACATAAAAAATAAAGAAATGATGCTTGAAAAACTTAAGTTTCTTGATGGTCTTCTTGACTTAGCAGAAATTGGAGGAGGAATGCATCATCACGAACGTCTAGCAAAACGAGGAAAAATGCCCGTAAGAGAAAGGGTGTTAAATGTTCTTGATCAAGATAGTCCTTTTTTAGAAATTCAACCATTTGCAGCTTACGGTACAAATAACTATAACGTGGGTGGTGGTTGTGTTTCAGGAGTTGGGATTATTTCTGGAGTTGAATGCATGATCTTTGCTAATGATCCATCTGTGAAAGCTGGTGCAATGACTGTATATGTTGCTGAAAAGTGGAAAAGAGCTATTGAAATTTCTAGAGAAAACAAGATCCCATTTATAAGTTTTGTGGAATCTGCTGGAGGAGATTTGAGTGTTGGAAATAATAAAAGTGACACGCCTCCAATAGCACAAAGCTTGCAACAAAGTCATTTTGCCTCAACTGGTAGATTTTTTTATGAAATGACTGAACTATCAAAACTAAGAATACCCGTAATTTCTGTTGTCTTTGGATCATCTACCGCTGGAGGTGCTTATCAACCTGGAATGTCTGATTACAATATTTTTATCAAAGATCAATCCAAAGCATTTCTTGCAGGACCACCCCTTGTAAAAATGGCAACTGGTGAAGAATCTGATGATGAAACGCTTGGAGGTGCTCAAATGCATTCTGAAGTTTCAGGTCTTTCCGATTATCTTGCAGAAGATGAAATGGATGCTTTGCGGATATGTCGAGAAGTTGTTTCGCATCTTAATTGGACTAAAAAAGGCCTTGAACCAACCTATAAAGCCTCAGACCCTGAATATGATAAAGATGAAATACTTGGCATTTTAAGTGAAGATCTAAAATCTGCGGTAGATATTAAAGAAATTATTGCCAGATTTGTTGATGGTTCAAAATTTGAGGAATTTAAACCTCTATACGGATCATCATTGGTATGTGGTTGGTCAACTGTTCATGGATATCAAGTTGGCATATTAGGAAACAATGGTCCAATTTACCCGGAATCTGCAGAAAAAGGAGCAAGTTTTATTCAGTTATGTAATAAAAGAAATATACCACTAATATTTTTACATAATGTAACTGGATTCCTTGTTGGTAAAGATTTTGAAAGGCAAGGAATTATAAAGAAAGGCTCTCAGTTAATTAATGCTGTTTCAAATTCTATGGTTCCTCATATAACCTTTATTGTAGGTGCATCATATGGTGCGGGCACTTATGCAATGTCTGGGAAAGCATTTAACAACAGATTTACATTTTTGTGGCCAACAGCAAAGATTGCAGTTATGGGTCCAGAGCAAATGGCTGGTGTGATGTCTATAGTTAGAAAGGCGAAAGCAAAAAGAGATGGAAAAAAGTTTGATGTAAAAGCTGATAAGCAATTGCAAGAAATGGTTATAGATTTTTTGGAGAAACTTTCTCATGGTCTTGTTGCAAGCAGCATGCTTACAGATGACGGAATCATAGATCCAAGAGACACTAGAGACATAATTGGTTTTTGCTTATCTGTTGTTAACAATGAAATTATTGAAGGTGCTAAAGAATATGGAGTATTTAGACTATGATTTTTAACTCATTATTGATCGCAAATAGAGGCGAAATTGCTTGCAGAATTATCAAAACTGCAAAAGAGATGGGTATAAGATCAATTGCTGTATATGTTGATGCTGATAAAGACGCCCTTTTTGTAGAAGAAGCAGATCAATCTGTTAGATTAGAAGATGGCGGCTACCTTGATGGAAATCAAATAATAAATGCAGCAAAAGAAGCTGGAGCACAAGCAATTCATCCTGGTTATGGTTTTCTATCAGAAAATGCCTCATTTGCTAGAAAAGTAAAAAAAGAAGGAATTGTTTGGGTTGGCCCATCTGCAAATGTTATTTCTGTGATGGGAGATAAACTTAAAGCTAAAGATCTTGCTATGAAAGCTGAAGTGCCTACTCTGCCAATGACATCAAAACCAGCTGAAGCTAAAAATATTGGATATCCATTATTAATAAAAGCTGCTGCAGGTGGAGGTGGAAAAGGAATGCGAATAGTCAATAGTCAAAAAGATTTAAAAGAATCTATTATAAGTGCTCAAAGAGAAGCAAAAAATGGCTTTAATGATGAAAGGATATTTATTGAGAGATATGTGGAGAAATCTAGACACATTGAAATTCAAATTCTCGGAGATAAAGCAGGAAATGTAATTCATTTAGGTGAAAGAGAATGTTCAATTCAAAGAAGGCATCAAAAGATTATTGAAGAGTCACCCTCACCTAGAATTTCAAAAGAAATTAGAAATAAAATGGGTGAAGCGGCAGTAAAATTAGCAAAAATGATCAAATATGAGTCAGCTGGAACAGTTGAATTCCTATTTGATGATAAGACCAAAGAATTTTGGTTCTTAGAAGTAAACACAAGATTGCAAGTTGAGCATCCTGTTACTGAGGAAGTGACTGGAATAGATCTAGTAAGTGAACAGTTGAAAATTGCTAGAGGTGAGTCTATTAAATTTACTCAGGAAGAAGTTGAGTGGAATGGTTGGTCTATAGAGGCAAGACTTTACGCAGAAGATCCTGACAATGATTTTTTACCAGCAATTGGAACTTTAATTGCATTTGAGCAGAATGAAACAGCTGACGCAAGATGGGATACTGGAGTTACTTCAGGTACAAAAGTTGGCACCGATTTCGATCCAATGCTTGCAAAGGTAATCTCATATGCAAGCAACAGAACGGATGCTGCAATGAAACTTGCGAAAGCCCTTGAATCGGCTCATATAGGAGGAGTAAAAACAAACAGGGATTTTTTAATTAATTGTTTAAAGTCAAATGCATATATTGATGGAGATACAACAACTGATTTTATTGAAAGAGTTAATCCAGACAGGAAATTGATATTATCTGACGATCAATTAGATCACGTTCTAGCCATTGCTGCGTTATGGATACAACAAAAAAATAGAGACGAGTCACATGTTTCAAAATTTATGCCTTCTGGTTGGACTAATGGAAGATTACCTAATAGAAGAAATATCTTTGAATACGAAGGAAATGAGTACATTGTTGAGTATAAACAAAATAGAAATGGGAATTTTATTTTTTCTTCTAATAAGAGCGCGACTGTTAACTCAGTTGATAGTAATGGAATTGACATGTCATTTGATAATAAAAGACATTACTCAAAAGTTACATTATCAAAAAATAAGATACTAATTCATATGCCTTATGGTGATGTAATGTTAGATATTAAGCCAAGGTTTGTTATACCTGGAATGGAAGTCACTGCTGGTGGTCTAATCGCACCAATGCCTGGAAAAGTAATAGATGTCAAAGTTAAAAAAGGTAAGAAAGTTAAGGCTGGAGATACATTAGTAATTCTTGAAGCTATGAAAATGGAGCACTCAATAAAAGCATCTGAAGATGGTACAGTTTCTGAGCTTTTAATTTCTTTAAATGATCAAGTAGAAAATGGTGCCCTTCTAATGATTGTTAAGTAAATATATGCGAGATTCTGGTTATCAAAATATTATTGTTAACAAAAAATCTAGAATTTTTACAAAAAAACATCATCAAACTATGGAAGCATTGGAAACACTCTTAGAGAGTGGAGTTCCTGATCTTACAATGTCTGAAATAGCCAAAAAACTTAAAATATCCCTAAGAACGCTTTATGAAATCGCGCCAAGTAAAGATCAACTTATTTTAATGACAATGGATAATATCCTTCGAAAATTAGGTAAGCATGCGCTTGATTCTGTTTCTAAAAATGATTCACCAATAAAAAAATTAGAAGAATATTTATTTATTGTTAATCAAGCTGTAGGACCAAAATTTGATGCCTTATTAAAAGGGATTGAAAAGATTAATGGTTCAAAAAAAATGGGCGATTATCATGAAGGGTTTATTTCAGAATATACTGAAAATCTTTTAAAAGAGGCCATTAAAAGAAAAGAAATAAAAAAAATTGATACTAAGGCGTTTGCAATACTTCTTGGTGGTATAGGCAGAGAATTTTTAAAAGAAAAAAATAGAAATTCTATTAACTTATCTCCAGAAGACTCTGCTAACTCTATAACTAGTATTATTTTAAATGGTATTAAACTAGAAAATTAAATGACAGACTCAATTATAAAGATTGCTAACTGCAGCGGTTATTATGGCGACAAATTATCTGCTGCTAATGATTTAGTTGAAGGTGGGCCGATTGATGTGCTTACAGGTGACTATCTAGCAGAGTTAACGATGGCAATTCTTTATGGTCAAAAGCTTAAAAGGGGCGATGACAAAGGTTACGTTGGAACTTTTTTAAAACAAATAAAAGAAGTTGCAGGTAAATGCAAAGATAAGAATATTAAAATAGTTACCAATGCTGGAGGTTTAAATCCAAAATCGATGGCAAAAGAAATACAAAAGATTCTTCATGAACAATCATTAGATATGTGTGTCGCTTATATTGATGGTGATGATTTATTACCAAGGATGTCAGATCTCAATAAATCTGGTGAAAAATTTACGAATATTGATAAAGGTGGGGATCTAAATGACTCAGAATATATTCCTATCACAGCAAATGCCTATCTAGGTGCATGGGGTATTAAAGAAGCATTAGACAATGGTGCTGATATTGTTGTATGTCCAAGAGTTACAGATGCTGCTGTGGTAATAGGTCCTGCGGCATGGAAATTTAACTGGCAAAGAAATGATTACGATGCGCTTGCCGGAGCTCTTGCGGCTGGACATATTATTGAGTGTGGATGTCAAGCAACAGGAGGAAATTATGCATTTTTTAAAGAAGTTCCAAGTTTTGATAATGTAGGTTATCCAATTGCAGAAATTCTTGAAGATGGAAGTTTCTATATTACAAAACATCCTGATACTGGTGGTCTTGTCTCAAAAGGAACTGTTACAGCTCAGCTTTTGTATGAAATAAGTTCACCTGCATATATTAATCCCGATGTGATAAGTCATTTTGATACTCTTAAAATTGAAGATATTGAAAAAGATAAAGTATATGTATCTGGATGCAGAGGAAGTTCACCACCAAAAGAACATAAAGTTTGTATTAATCTTGCAGGAGGATATAGAAATGGTATGGAAATAATTCTTACCGGTTTAGACATAGATGCAAAGGCTAAAGTTTTCACTGATGCATTATTTAACTCTGTAGGTGGCAAAGATCAATTCGACGAAGTTTCTGTTGAGCTTCATCGAACAGATAAAGAAAACCCTTCTAGTAATGAGGAAGCAATGGCCTCCCTTTTAGTATCAGTAAAGTCTAGAGATTCTGAATTAGTTGGAAGGTTATTTAGTGCAAAAATTATTGAATTGGCCTTGGCGAACATACCTGGCTTCTTTGCCCAAGGTGGGGTTAAATCTAGTGGACCAGTAATTGTTTACTGGCCAGCGCTTGTTGATAGTAAGCATATTAAAGAATTTGTTCACATCAATGATAAAGATGTAGAAATCTTACCTACCAGCCAACTAGAATTTGATGAGATTTATTATCAAAAAGCGCCAGTTGAATTAGAAGAGATAGAATCTGGGCCAGAAACAGAGATTTATTTTGGTGATTTATATGGAACAAGGTCTGGAGATAAAGGAGGCTGTGCTAACCTTGGTGTATGGTCCAAAGACCAAAAATCGTATTCTTTTTTATATAATTATTTAACAGTCAGCAAACTTAAAGAATTATTACCAGACTTAAAAAGATATAAAATTGAAAGATACGAATTAGCAAATATTAATTCTCTTAATTTTTATATTCATGATATTTTGCAAGATGGAGTGTCTTCAAATAATAGAAAAGATGGGCAAGCTAAATCCTTAGGTGAATATTTAAGAGCAAAAAAAATTATAGTTCCTGCAAGTATTATTGGAGAAATATAAAAATGAAGAATTTATCCTTAGATGGTCTTATATTTGAAGCAACAAAAATTGATATTAAGAGTAATATTATGACCATTACTCTTAATCGTCCTGAAAAAAAGAATGCATTAAATAACGTCATGATGAACGAAATTAATTATGCGCTAGCATATGCAAAGCAAGAAAGATCTATAAGGGTAATATGTATAGCTGCGGAAGGAGATATTTTCTGTGCTGGTGCTGATTTATCAAGAACAGAATCTGAATCAAATGTCCCAAAACTAGATTATGCAGATGATATTAGTATGTCATTAAGACATTTATATAAACCAGTTGTATGCAAAATACAGGGCTCAGTTCTAGCTGGAGCCCTATTAATCGTTACAAACTCAACTCATGCAATTGCAACAAAAGAAGCAACATTTTCAGCTCCTGAGATTCATCGTGGTTTATGGCCATTTATGGTAATGGCTGGATTATTCAGAGTTATGCCAAAAAGAGCAGGTTTAGACTTTATAATGAGAGGTAAGCCAATTGATTCAAAAAAAGCACAAGAATGGGGTTTAATTAATGAATATGTTGATGGAGATTGTCTTGATAAAAAAGTAAATGAACTTACTAAAGAATTAGCGAGTTTAGCTCCGGAAACAATGCAGTTTGGTCTTGAAGCATATGATAAGCAGGATTCAAAAAGTTTTGATGAAGCACTGCCCTACTTAAAAGAACAAATTGCTGAATGTTTTAAAGGTAAGGATGCACAAGAAGGTATAGCCGCTTTTTTAGAAAAAAGAAAACCTAATTGGGATAAATAAGGAGATCTTATGAATTTAAACTATGGCTCAGAATATGAGGACTTTAGAAAAGAAGTTCAAACATTTTGTTCTAAATATTCAGGTATAAATTTCTCAGACGCATCAAAAATTCCTCTTGCTGGAAATTTTAAATCTGATGGGCCAACCATGACGAGATCAGAATGGCAGAAAACTTTAATTAAACAGGGTTACTTTGCTCGATCCATACCTAAAGAATATGGTGGTTATGGTGGAGAAAGCGATGTTATAAAAAATAGAATAATTGCATCTGAGTTTGCTTTAGCAAATATACCGCCTGCTATGGGTGGACAAGGAATTGATATGCTAGTACCAACGTTATTAGAACTTGGCACAGAAGAACAAAAGCAAAAATATATTAGGCCTACACTTCATGGAGAAATGATATGGTGTCAGGGATACTCAGAACCAAATGCTGGAAGTGACCTTGCCAGTCTTCAAACAAAAGGTGAGCTTATTGATGGTAATTGGGTAATTAATGGGCAAAAAATATGGACAAGCACAGCTCAATACTCTCAAATGATGTTTTGTTTAGTAAGAACAGAACCTGAAGCACAAAAGCATGCAGGCATAAGTTATCTTTTAATACCAATGGATACGCCTGGAATTGAGATCAGACCATTAGTTGATATGACTTTAAAAGCCGGATTTAATGAAGTATTTTTTACAGATGTAACAATACCTGAAAAAAATATTGTTGGTAAAAGAGGTGAAGGATGGGCTGTTGCCAATGCAACATTAGGACATGAAAGAGGTTCATTAACCAATCCAAATGCCACAATGAATAGATTGAATATGTTAATAAATAGAATGAAAGAAGAAACCATTGATGGAAAAAGAATAATTGACAATCCAGTATACAAAGATAAATTAATGAAACTACAAGGAAAGGTTATTGCATTTCAATCAAATTCTTTAAGAGTTCTATCTGCAAAATTAAATAAAGGACAAGATGTAAAAATAGCAGCTATGATTCAAAAATTAGTTGGTACAGAGCTTAGACATGAACTAGAGGGTCTTGGTATAGATATTATGGGTGAAATTGGAACATTGTATGAGGATAGTCCAAACCTCAGAGATGGAGGTTCTTGGCAATTTACATATATGTACTACTTGGGATTAATAATTGGAGGTGGAACTAATCAAATACAAAAAAATATAATATCCGAGAGAGGTTTAGGTATGCCTAGAGAACCAAAGGTTCAACAAGGAGTTTAATATGTATTTTGGATTGTCAGAAGATCAAGTTTTTTTTCAAGATAATGTTAAAAAATTTTTAGAGGATCAAGCGCCTCTAGATGTTATTAGGAAGATTGTTGAAGGAAATGATTTCTCAACAAAGGATGAACTTTATCAAGGTTTGATGAATTTAGGGATTAACAATCTTTTAATTCCTGAAGAAAATGGTGGATTAGGACTTGATTTATTGTTTGCTGTTGCAATAAGTCAAAGCCTAGGTGCTGGTGTAGCAACATTACCTTTTATTGGTCCTTATGTAATGGCGCCTATTGCAATAAAACATGCCGCAAATGAAAAACAAAAAAATACTTTATTTAAAGGAATGACAGATAATTCTATAAATTTCTGTATTGGATTTTCTGAATACTTTGGTTCTAGAGATTCAAGTGATATAACTTTTTCTAAAAATAAGGTTAATGGAAAAACATTATTTGTAATCGATGGAGATTATGCTACACATGTGATGCTTTGTAATAAAGCTGGTCAAATTGGGGTTGCATCTTTAGATTCAAAGGGAATAAAAACTGTTAATTTAACAACTGTTGATAAAACAAGAACATATCAAGAAATGCACTTTAAGAATACTCCAATAGAAATATTAGAAAATTCTTTAACTTCATCTAATGCTGTTGAGCTATCTTTAGATGCAGGGAGAATCGTTGCGGCAGCCGATTCAATTGGAGCATCTCAATCTATGATTGATAAAGCAGTTGAATATTCTAAAGAGAGAAAACAATTTAATAGAGTTATTGGTAGCTTTCAGGCTGTTAAACACATGTGTGCAGAAATGGTAGCTGACCTAGAGCCTTGTTATTCATTAGTATGGCATGCAGCACATAGCTTTGATAATGATGAAGAAGACTCAAGGTTAATGGCCTGTCATGCAAAATCACACATATCTGAAATTTCAAAAGCAATATCAAAAAAAGCAACTGAAGTTCATGGAGGTATGGGATTTACTGATTTACTTGGTCTTCATTTTTGGTTTAAAAGAATTGGCCTTAATAGACATATTTTAGGCTCGCCAGAAATAGTTCGAGAAGAAGCAGCCAAAATACAAAATTTATAAGAGCTTATGAAATATATTTATATTTTAATATTTATTTTTAGTATTAACGGTATAGCAGATGATTATATTTCAATTGAATTAAGCGAGGATAAAAGAGACCTGAGCAATGAAATATATTTAAAGCTGAAGAAAGATCACTATTTAAAAAATAAAGACACTGCTAATTTTAATAAAAAATATATAGAGGCTATTATTGAAAAGCTTGATAAGAATAAAAATTATTTCGTGCAAAATGAGATTAATAATTATATTGAGCAATCAAAATATAATAATGGTTATGACTTTGATATTGAGCTTGGTTATGAATTAATAAACTTATATTTTAAAAAACTAGTTCAATTTTCTAGATTTCAAATTAAATTAATTGAAAACAACGAGTTTGATTTTTCTAAGGATGAATATTTAGATATTTTTTATGAAGATAACGAATGGGTGCAAACATATGATCAACTTAAAGAGTTATGGAGATTAGAAACAAAAAATGATTTACTAATTGCAAGTACTTCTGATTCATCAAGTTCAAAACCCAAAGATGATCTAATAAAGAGATATGAAAATAGAATAAGAAGAATTCATCAGCAAAAAGAAGAAGATATTTTTTCACTAGCTATAAATACACTTAGCAATCAATTTGATCCTCATTCCTCATACTTATCACCGAGATCTGCTGAGGATTTTGATTTAAATATGAGCTTAAAACTTAATGGTATAGGTGCTCTTTTAGGAGTTGAGGATGACTATACAAAAATTATTAGTCTAGTTCCTGGTGGGCCTGCAGAAAAATCGGGAAAAATTAAGCCCGAAGATAGAATAGTAAAGATTAGACAAGATGATTCTGAACAATTCATTGACGTTGTTGGATGGAGGATCGATGAAGTTGTTGATTTAATTAGAGGTGAAGCTGGAACTGGAGTTGAAATAGAATTTATTTCTTTTAACTCGGAGACAGATTCAAGTAAATTAGTTACATTAAAAAGAGAAGAAATAAAGTTAGAAGATAGAGCAGCTAAATCAGAAATAATTAATATTAATGATAATAAAATTGGAATTATTGACCTACCCTCTTTTTATATTGATTTTGATGAGTATCAAAAAAGAAATAAAGATTTTAAAAGCAGCAGTAACGACATTAAAAAAATCCTAAAGGATTTCGATTCAAATGAAGTTGATGCTGTAATACTTGATCTTAGAAATAATGGTGGTGGAGCCCTAATTGAGGCTAATAAAATTATTGGACTTTTTGTCTCTTCTGGGCCTACTGTTCAAGTTAAACAAAAGAGAGGTTTTATTCAACCATATGGTGATTCAAGAGCAGTTCAAGTCTGGGATAAACCTTTGATTGTATTAGTCAACAGATATTCTGCATCAGCATCAGAGATAGTAGCTGGAGCAATACAAGACTACAAAAGAGGAATTGTTGTTGGACAAAGAACATTTGGTAAAGGCACTGTTCAAAGTCTGGAAAATCTTTCTGAGGGGCAAATAAAAATCACGGAATCAAAATACTATAGGGTTAATGGGACTAGCACTCAAAATAAAGGAGTGCTTCCTGATATAGAATTACCAAGTACTTGGGATATTGAATCTGTTGGTGAAAGCTCTTATCCAACAGCATTATCATGGGATGTTATAAGACCATACAGACATAAAAAATTTAAAATGGATACAGAACTAATCGACCAAGTCATAGATCGTTTTGAATTCAGATTAAGTGATGAGCCAAACCTTAACTATTTGAAAAAGATTAGAAATAGATATGACTTAAATAAAAATAAAAAACTTTTGAGTTTAAATATTGAAGATAGAAAAATACAAAAAGAGCTTAGAAAGAGCTGGCTTCTAGAAATTGAAAATGAAAGAAGATTAGCAATTGGCTTAAATGCTTTTGCGTCTTATGATGAACTTGAAAAAAATAATGATGATGATAACAATACAAATATTAACTCCATTAATCTCAAGAGTGACTATCAACTTATAGAAACAACAAATATAATGAATGATTACTTAAATCTAAGCAAAAAACCCATACTCTCTTACTCATATCAATAATGAAAATTGTATCATTTAACATCAATAGTATTAGAGCAAGGCCTCATCAAATTGAATATATACGAGATGCTATTAATCCTGATGTGATTGGGCTTCAAGAAACAAAAGTAAATGATCCAGATTTTCCAATTGATGTCATAAATGACATTGGTTATCACGTTGTATATCACGGTCAAAAAGGACACTATGGAGTTGCTATGCTTAGTAAATCTGAACCTCTAAATACGGTTAAAGGCTTCAAAGATGATACAGAAGAAGATCAAAAAAGATTTATACAAGCAACATTTAAATTTGGTAATGAAAATTTAACAATAATGAATGGATACTTTCCTCAAGGAGAAAATATAAAACATGAAACCAAGTTTCCAAAAAAAGTTAAATATTATAAAGATCTAAAAGATCACATTATTAGTCTCCAAAAAAAAACTTCTAATTTGATTATTATGGGAGACTTTAATGTGTCACCTGAAGATATTGATATTGGTATTGGTGAGGATAATGCAAAAAGATGGCTTAGAGAAGGCAAGACATCTTTTCAACCAGAAGAAAGACAAATGTGGAATAGTATTAAAGATTTAGGTTTTGTAGATAGCTGGAGAATACTTAACCCAAATGACTCTTCAACTTATTCATGGTTTGATTATAGATCTAGAATGTTTGATCAAAACCCAAAAAGAGGACTCAGAATTGATCATATTATGCTCTCAGAAAATCTAAAAGATTCAATTATTAATGTTGGCATAGACCATGTTGCGCGTGCAATGGAAAAACCTTCTGATCATTGCCCTATATGGCTTGAGCTAAATGAGTGAAATCACCTTTAAGACTCCTGAAAATATAAAAGAATTTAAAGAATACGATTTGTTTAGATGGGAAATACTTCGCAAACCATTAGGTAAAGATATAAGTTCGCTAAAAGATGAATATGACAAATCTGCATTTCATCTTATGGGAATTAAAAATAAAAAAATCATTGCCAGTGGCAGGCTTCATTTTAATTCAGCTGATGAAGCTCAAATAAGATATATGGCAGTTTCACAAAAACTTCAAGGTATTGGTATTGGGAAAAAAGTTCTTAAATTACTTGAAAAAAATGCTATTGAAAATAATGCTAAAAAAATAGTTCTTAATGCTAGAGATCATGCAATAGATTTCTACAAAACTTTAGGATACAAGACTGTAAAGGAATACACTGGTTCGGATACTGGTATTCCTCACACAACAATGGAGAAAATATATCTATCTTCTCAATCTGAAGAAATCTTTTAGAAGTTTAGAACTTTCGTCCTTTAATAAACCATACTTAAAATTAGGATTATGATTAAGTTCTTTCTTATCAAAAAAATTATCTATTGATATTAAACTTCCTGTCTTTGGCTCTAATGCTGCAAAAATTACAGAACTAATTCTTGCATCAACAGCAGCTTTTGCACACATGTGGCATGGCTCCAGTGTTACATACATAGAACATTCATTAAGTCTGTAATTGTCTATGCTTTTTGCTGCATCTCTAATAGCATTTATTTCTGCATGAGAGGTCACATCGTTATCAAATATTACTCTGTTCTTTCCCTCACCTATAATTGTTTCATCTTTTACAATAACTGCCCCAACTGGAACTTCTCCATCATTAAAAGATTCTTTAGCTAATTCGATAGCTCTTTCCATAAAAAGCATATCCATTGATGAAAACATTTTTAGTAGAAGCTTATTTCTTTGACTTGAAGATCGACATCAAAATTTCTTCCGTATCCAGCAAAACTTATATCTCTTATGTTATTAGGTCGAAGTTTTGGAGACACTCCTGATTTTTTCTCAAAATCAGAAAAATTAATCTTAAACATTTTCCACTCAGAGTTAACATCAAAAGTTGAGCTGTGATATGCCCATGGTGGCATTCTTAAGCCTTGCATTGTCACATGCACTTCATATGTTTCATTGTTGCCTTTTGCCATGAATTGAATTCCTTCAACTTCTTTATCTACGGTTTTTGGGCTATGTGCAAGTCTCACAAAGCCACCATTGTTTTCAGTAGTTACATAACCATTTAGGCTAAAAACTCCATCATCAACATCTACCTTTAATTCTGATTTGCCACCCATTACTTGATCTGTAACAACATACCAATTGGAGGGATTATTTGAGATATTTGACATGGCGTTCATGGATAAGAAAAGAAATAAAATTAATATATTATATTTAATATACATATTTAATCTAAATAAGTATTTTTATCAGCTTCAAACCAAGGCATAGAGACAACAACTGATTCCAAATCTCCATTTGGCGTTGCAACACTAAATTTCGTTTCTTCATTAGCATAAGCAATATCAACAATTGCTAATCCAATATTCTTTTGAAGTCTTGGTGAAAAAAATGCTCTTGAGACTCGACCGATTTTTTCATTATTTGAATTATTAACTGGCCAAAAATTTTCTGGAGCTTTTATGATTGGATCTCCCTCTAGCTCGATTCCTACTAACTTTTCTTTTGGTCCTTCTTCTTTGATAATCTTTAGTGCTGCCTTACCAATGAAATCTCGCTCTTGATCTAGATTAACAAGTCTATCAAACCCAATTGTATAAGGATTATGTTCTCTACCAAAATCACTACCATAGGACAATAATCCACCTTCAATAGTTCTAATAGTATTGGGCGCAATAACTCTTCCATTGAATTCTTCTGCTGCAGCATATACCAATTCAAATAATTTATTACCTAGCTTTCTATCTTGAAGATATAGCTCATAGCTTAGCTCTCCACTCCATCCAGTTCTGGCAATTACCATCGGAATATTCTCTAAAGATGTCTGTTTAGCTTTGTAATATCCCAAATCATCATGCTCACCTTTAAAAAGCTTTTGAATAAGCTTGCCAGACTTAGGTCCACTGATCTGTAATGGTGATACATCAGGCTCATGAATAGTAACATCCATTCCAGAATTTATAGCAATACCTTGCAACCATAAAATTACATCACCATCGCCAGGTGAGATCCAAAATTTTTCTTCTTCTAATCTTAATAAACATGCGTCATTTATTATGCCGCCATCCATATCAGTCAAAATAATATATTTACATGATCCGATATCACATTTATCTAAATTTCTTGGTTGAATATAGCAAACGAACTTATGAGCATCTGGGCCACTTACCTCTATTTGCCTTTCGGCAGCAAAGTCTCCAAAAGTTACATCATTTATTAAACTTTCATATTCCTTTGATGGGTCAGAAAAACCAGTTGGCAAATACATTTTGTTATATACCGTAAATCCAGTAACTCCATACTTTAAATTCGATTCATAATAAGGAGA
>Ga0209036_1000089_pt1 | contig 33460 bp, 33 predicted proteins | sample MarorgKNORR_S2LV_3_FD_188222 | JGI IMG/M metagenome (GOLD analysis project Ga0209036, IMG submission 188222) | Marine microbial communities from the Southern Atlantic Ocean, analyzing organic carbon cycling - DCM_A/KNORR_S2/LV (SPAdes) (version 2) | ecosystem: Environmental > Aquatic > Marine >... | reverse complement strand
TGGATTCTTATTATGCAATCGTTAACTGCGAGCTTTGCGCTCTAACTTGATAGCTACTTAGGAAGAAATTTAAATGAATGCCTCCGATGTTATTACTCTAGGTCAGGACGCCCTCTTGATGGGTGCATTGATTGCTGGACCTCTATTGCTGGGAATTTTAGTGGTCGGAGTGTTGATAGGTATCGTGCAGGCGGCAACTTCGGTGCAAGAGATGACTCTTAGCTTCATCCCAAAATTAATTATTCTAGTCTTACTCCTGTTTTTTATCGGTAATTGGCAAATAAGTGTCTTGGTCGAACACTTTCAAACATTATTAATGAACATCCCGATTTATTTACAATGATTAACATCTTAGCTACAGAAATAGCAGACTATTTCTATGCCTTTCTCTTACCGTTTGTTCGTATTTCTGCGTTCACAATTTCAGCGCCTATCTTCACTGTAGGTGCGTTTAATATTAGATTCCGAATCATGGTGGCGGTAATGTTGACGCTGTTGGCTATGAATTTGGTTGAGTTTGATGCGCAAAACTTAAGTATTGATTCACTAATCACAATATTGTTGATACAGATTTTCCTGGGGCTAGTTGCAGGTTTTATTCTTCAAATAGTGAATGGTGCAGTTACCGTTGGAGGGCAAGCGATCTCTAACTCAATGGGATTAGGTATGGCTACTTTGGTCGACCCAACTCTGGGTAATGTGCCCGTCATTTCTCAGTTTTTAGTAATACTGTCTACTTTGATATTTATTATGGCGGACGGGCACTTAATCTTAATCCAAATACTAATGGATAGCTTTACCACTATTCCGATTGCGCAAACCCTCTCGTTGGAGATTGTTTATGACCTTCTTCTTGAATGGACTCCCCTGCTTTTTCTAGGTGGACTAATAGTTGCTTTGCCTGTAATTATATCAGTTCTTCTAGTGAATGCGGGTCTTGGTATGATTACAAGATCTGCACCTGCATTAAATATTATTTCGGTTGGATTCCCGGCGATAATGTTGTCTGGAATTTTGATCGTGTTAGTTGCGCTTCCAGGAATTGTTCAGAGGATAGATTTATTTTGGCGCGATGGCTTTCGTGTTCTTGGCAACTTTTTGGGAGGGCCATGATGGCGGAAGATGATATTAAGTCAGAGGAACCAACGCCGCGGAAATTAGAAAAAACTAAGGAAGAAGGCCAATATGCGAGATCGCAAGACTTATCTGTAGCTTTGCTAACGATTGCGGTTGCAATCGTTATCTATTTACTCGGCGGAGATATTGGGCAAGGTATTTTGTCGATCTTACAAGAAGCTTTTATCTTTGATTCTAGTGTGGTCAGGGATACAACCCAAGTTCCCCCGCTTTTTGGAGCGTTGTCAATCAGAGGCTTTCTATCAATTTCTCCTATACTTGCGGTTACTATATTCCTTGCTTTTGGTGCCGCTTTTCTCGTAGGTGGTATCGGCTTCTCTATAAAAGGATTTCTACCGAAGGCCTCTAAGTTGAACCCCATAAAGGGGTTAGGGCGGATGTTTGGACTGAAAAGCTTAGTTGAATTGTTAAAGGGCTTACTAAAGCTAATTGTGATTGGGTCCGTGGTTACGTTGGTGTTATTTCTCTTTTTTGAAGAAATATTTACCCTAACTGTTATCGAGCCTCATGCGGCTACAGGTCAGGGGTTAACCACGTTATCGACTGGGGTGTTAGTGATATCGCTATCGTTGCTTATCATCGCTGCTGTGGATGTACCTTATCAGGTGATTTCTTTTAAGAATAAGTTAAAGATGTCGATTCAAGAAATAAAGGATGAGTATAAAGACACCGAGGGTAGGCCTGAGGTAAAGCAGAGAATTCGCGAGAAGCAGAGAGAGGTGGCCATGGCGGCTACCTTGGATGCGGTTAGTGAGGCTGATGTTATTGTTACAAACCCAAGCCATTTTGCCGTAGCCCTCTCATATGCAGTGGGAACTGATGAAGCCCCTAAAGTCGTAGCCAAGGGTGCTGACTTCATGGCTAGGAAAATAAGGGAAAAAGGCGAAGAGTCCGGTATTCATATATTTGAGGAGCCACAGTTAGCAAGGGCCCTATTCTTTACAACTGAGGTAGACCATGATATCCCGAGACTTTTGTTTGAAGCGGTCGCTGAGGTAATAGCCTATGTGTTCCAGCTAAATGCCTTTACAAAAGGTGGCGAAAAGGCGAAGAAGCCACGCCTTAAAATTCCGGCTCAAATGAAGTTTGATGAAAGTGGTAATAAAATAGAACCGTAAGGAGTTCTGGGTGACAAAAAAGAAATCACAGGTAAAAGCTAAATCTCCTGCTGCTCGGAAGATTACCAAGAAGGGTTCTACTCAGCCGCTGCAATCCAAAAAATCAGATGATCAAACTAACATGAAACCTAAAAAACCTGATTCAATTCATGAAATTAAAAGTCATACAAAGGTTGCAAAAAAGACCTCAAATGTGAAGAAAAAAACTTCAATGGCTAGTAAGGCTGAGATTAAAGAGCAGGCAACTCAAACTCAAAGAAAACAGGTTAAACCGGTTGAGCTAGAGGTTGCTGGTGCGTTCGTCTTATGCGAGCGACATAAGCATACGCTAAATGAAGTCATTTTGTGTCTAGAATCCGAGACTCCGTTTTGCTTCCTGCAATCCGAGGTAGCATCGTACCTTGAATACTACAAGGAGGTGATAATTGATTGCTTGAAAAGCAAGGAGTTAGGGCTTTTGTTTTTTGACCCCAAATTTGGAGATGATTTGTCGGTGATATTAAACAAAGAGTTAGAAAATATCGATATGGCGCTCATTGGGTCGAGTAAGGTTAGTGGGACTAGGAAAATATTAGTTGTTGACAATGAAAGCTTTGCTAAAAATCTTGACTGGGAATTAATTGATTCACTTAGACTGGAGTTAAAGGCTGCCAATCTTGGCGCGTTTAGCATCGATCCGCGTTCTGAAAAAAATGCGCGTGACCCAAATGTAAGTAGCGTTGTCTCCTCATTTCAAAGTTTTGAATTACCAAAAGTAAACAGAAAGGAATTGAAAATCTTAAAAGAATACATTTCTGCACATCCTGAGACGTCAGAATTGGCTGACAAGCTTCTTAAAACCAGCCCTGAAAAAGACGTGAAGGGGCAGGTTTCTTCAGAAGCTGACCAAAACAGTATTTTACAAAAACTGGGAAATTTGATTACTCGTAAATAGTACGAGAACCCGGCTAGATTCTCCCCGTATGTACCGCACAACCAGCCATTTTAAATTTCCTACAGCTCTCTGTTTTTTCAGTCTGGTCATTTATACTTATCAGCTAATCAGACAAATCTTTGTTCGGTCAGGTGGTCTTTTGGTTCAAAGTAATTTATGGTAATTGGTTATCGAATTATAAAATAGATGGCTTAAACATGAGGTGTACCTGTGGTGAAAGAACCTAGCTTTCGAGAAAGCGTCGACATAATGTATAACCGAGCGGTTGAATGTATTGAACTACCTCCAGGGTTAAAAGAACAAATTAGAACATGCAATGCGACCTATACAACAAGGTTTTGTGTGAGGTTGCGTGGTGAAATACGGACGTTCATTGGCTATCGAGCTGTGCATTCTGACCATATGGAGCCAGTCAAAGGGGGGATTAGGTTTGCGAGTTCTGTGAATCAAGACGAAGTAGAGGCGTTGGCCGCACTGATGACGTATAAGTGTGCGTTAGTTGACGTGCCCTTTGGTGGATCAAAGGGAGGCTTATGTATTGATCCCAGAGAATTTGATGAGCATGAGTTGGAACTGATTACGCGAAGATTTGCATCTGAGCTCATCAAGAGAGATTTGATTAATCCCAGCCAGAATGTGCCAGCACCTGATATGGGCACAGGTGAGCGAGAAATGGCTTGGATAGCCGATCAATATACTCAAATAAATACAACTGATATTGATGCAAAGGCCTGTGTAACAGGCAAGCCAATAAACGTTGGAGGAATTGCTGGACGAGTTGAAGCCACAGGTAGGGGGGTTGAATACGCTCTGCGTGAATTTTTTAGAGAACCTCATGATGTGGTACAGGCAGGCCTCACGGGTTCGCTCGAAGGTAAAAAAGTTATTATTCAAGGGCTCGGGAATGTTGGTTACCATGCTGCAAAATTTCTCAGTGAAGAGGATGGCTCATTAATTACAGGTGTTATTGAGAGAGATGGAGCGATCTATAATGCTAACGGTTTAGAGATTGAAGCGGTCAGAAACTGGATAATGGAGAGCGGAGGGGTTGCAGGCTTCCCTGATGCTGAATACCAAGAGAATGGTGCGGTTTTACTCGAAAAAGAATGCGATATATTAATACCTGCCGCCTTGGAGGGCGTAATAAATATTGCTAATGCGTCAAATGTCAAAGCGCCGTTAATTATTGAGGCGGCTAATGGCCCAATAACAGCAGGCGCAGATGAAATTTTAAGGAATAAGGGATGTGTTATTATTCCAGACATGTATGCAAATGCAGGTGGCGTAACCGTATCGTACTTTGAGTGGGTCAAAAATCTTAGTCACATGCGTTTTGGTCGCATGCAAAGACGCGAGCAGGAAGCTCGCAATGAGTTGGTGATCAGAGAGCTTGAGACTATCTCTCAGGTGCTCGGAGACAAATGGGATATGTCGTCGAATTTCAAAGAAAAATACACACAAGGTGCAGGTGAGCTTGAATTGGTGAGATCGGGCCTTGATGACACAATGCGCGGAGCGCTTCAATCAATGCGTGCTCTTTGGCATGAGCAAGAGAATGTGTCTGATTTGCGCACAGCCGCCTATTTGGTAGCAATAGAGAAAGTTGCGGCTTCATACAAGGCTAAAGGTTTGTGAGTTTTTGTTGAGAGTCGATTGTTCTTGGGGGAAGAAAAATCAAGATGGCGCTGTTTGATTATAAGAATAGTCAATTTGAGATCTCTGATGAGATTAAAGTTGCGCATAGGAATTATTGGCAGAAGTTGGCGAGCCCGGGTTCCTGGTGGAGCGGTACGGAGCGAGTGTCGATTGCAAAGGCGACTCGTGGCGCTTTTAGTTGCGCGTTTTGCAAAGAGCGTAAAATGGCGCTCTCTCCTTACAATCTGCAAGGTGCGCATGATCCTGTTGATGGGCTTTCGCAGACTGTCATAGATGCCGTTCATCGAGTAGTTACGGATCAAAGCCGAATAACTCAGACCTATATAAATGAGAATGAGTTGAAGGGACTATCTAAGCCTGCATATGTTGAGCTCGTGGGCGTTGTGGTTGCGGTTTTCAGTATTGATGAATTTCATAGGTCTCTCGATGTTGAATTAGAAACCCTTCCGAGCCCTTTTCGCGATGAACCCACGGGATACAAGCCAGCTAAAACGGGCAACGATATCGGTTTTGTCCCGACCATTCCATATGATGGCGCAATTGGAAATGAAAGAGACTTATGGTCTAAAGGCTTCGGTGCAAATGTTGTTCGAGCATTAAGTTTAGTGCCCGATGCGCTGCGGGACTGGAAGGAGTTGGCCGCGGCTCAGTATATACCTCTAGAAGAAATGCGAGATTACTACCAGGGTGACGCGCGTGCTCTAAATCGACTTCAAATGGAATTGGTTGCCGGGAGAGTTTCTTCGATCAACGAATGCTTTTACTGAACTAATGCACACGCATCGATGCTCCGTGGGAGCGCGAATGGTTCAGGGGTAGAAGTTGATATTCAAGGAATTAACGGGAATGTTGACGCTGCAGCTCTTGGAATAGAATTTGGCGTCTCTCTCATGCGCTTTGCGGAAGCCATAGTCTCACGCGATACACAGTCATTGAAAACTAGTCGGAATAATCTTTTAGATATTGCTGGGCCGAAAGTTGTTGTCGAGGCTGCAGCAGTAGCTGCGAATTTTCAACGTATGGTGCGAATAGCTGATTCGATTGGAATTCCAATTGATGAAATTTCGTCAGAAGCAGGAAATAAAGTTCGTGAAGAACTTGATTTAGCGAAGTTTGCATCAGCGAGGCATACTTCAGATTATTACAAAGATAGTTTGATTAAATAGTCGATTTAAAGGCTTAGGTATGACGGATGTTTGACTGGAAAATAATTCTTCCTGAGGTTATTGATAACAAATTTAGAGGGCAAAAAGTTGCTTATTACTTTTTCATTTCTTTCACCTGTCTCATGACATGGAGAAGTTTCGTACACATGTTTTTTTTTGAGCATGGTCTGTACGAAATAGCCAACTACATCCGATTGGAAGGCGATCCTGATCCGAGTCCTTTAATCCACATGCTTTTTTCAATTTGGGGAATGTCACAACTAATTTTTTGTACTGTTTGTTGGGGTTGTATAGCCAAGATTCGCTCACTAATTCCTGCGCTTTATATTCTTTGGCTTGCTGAATGGACAATAAGAGTTTTTTACTACCCCTTGGTTTTTGCAACGTTGAGCGAAGATGTTTATCGCACTGCAATTCCACCGGGGGCTCTTTACGCTCCCTTTCTAGCTGTTGTATTGATGATTTTTCTGCTTCTTTCAATCATAAAACCTAAATCAACCAAAACGGGAGAATGAAAAGTGGTTGCTACTGATAAGTCGGTGATTATCACATTGGCGGTGCCGGTGTTTTTGATTTTAATTTTGATCGAGTATGCCTATGGTTTACGCGTGGGCAAAAACAACTACAGAATTAGTGATACCTTCACAAGCTTAGGACTTGGTCTGATCAGTAGGTTCCCCCCCATGTTGAACCTTGGTTTTCAAGGTGTTGTATTTGCTTATGTGGGTTCTCAACTTAATCTTAACCTGTTATCAGCGAAAAGTGTCTGGACGTGGCTTATAGCCTTTGTTTTTTATGATTTCTTATACTACTGGATGCACCGAATGCATCATGAAATAAAAGTACTATGGGCAACGCATTCTGTTCATCATCATGGGGAGGAGTTCAATCTTTCTACAGCGCTCAGACAAACAAGCACTGGTTGGCTTTGGAAGTGGGTATTTTATTTACCTATTATCCTGATTGGGGTCCCTGCACAGGTGTTTGTGACGGTCGCGGGTATAAATTTGGTGTATCAATTCTGGGTACACACCAAGCATATCGGACATCTTGGAATATTTGAAAAGGTGTTCGTTACTCCTATGAATCATGGTATCCATCATGCTAAAAATCCGGAGTATATAGATGCTAATTACGGTGGGGTGTTCATTTTTTGGGATCGAATTTTCGGGACGTATATTGCTGAAAAATCAAGCATCAAACCAGTTTATGGCACAGTGAAACCTCTGAAGAGTTGGAACCCTATTTGGGCAAATTTTCAGATTTTTTATCAAATGTTTGAGGATACTATTCATACGAAAAGATTAAGTGACAAGTTGAAGATTTGGTATGGGCCTACTAATTGGCGACCAGACGATGTGATCGAAAGAAATCCTGCTTCAGGAAATTTGGTATTTGATGATAAGTTTAATCCTCAGTTAAGCGTCCACCAAAGAGTATATGCTGTTGCTCAGTTATTTTCCGTTGTGATTTTTGCAGGGATACTAGCCAGTACTATTTCGCTGCAAACTTATCAAGAGACTGCGACATTTGGTGTAATTCTTATCTTGGCCGTCCTTCTGACATCCTTGATTCTTGAGAACAAAAGTTATGCCTTTCATTCACAGCTGGTGATTTCTTCTGTTTTGATTCTATTGATATATTATGGACATGTAGCGAGCGAAGAGCTACTAGCTACTCAATTTTTAGAACTTCACGCCATGGCTAACTTAACATTTATTATTGTCATTATGATTGCGAAAAGGTTTGGTATAAATGGCAAGTACGATAAGGCTTTACAGCAAGACTAACTCCCTTTGTTGGCACGAATTGAATGCAGAGTACCTTAAAAAGCAATTTTGATGTAGCCATTTGTGGGGCAGGTCCGGGCGGTGCTGCATTGGCAAGTATCCTTGCTGGCAGGGGCATCAGTACAGCACTGATTGAGAGGCAGTCTGAATTCTCTAATGAGTTTAGAGGCGAAGGCATAATGCCGAGTGGGTATAAAGCCCTGAAGGCTATTGGATTCGATCTAGATAAAGTCATATTACCCTTGCAAAAAAATGTAAGAGCTAAGGTTTATAACCAGGGGAAATCCTTGGTGGACTTTGAGTTTCCTTTCAGTACAAATGGTGGTCTCAGGTGGGTGTCCCAGCCCGCGTTACTGGAGCATATTGTCCAGCATAGCTTGGCCAAAGGGGGGCTTACTTTTTTTCGGGGGAGTCATGTATTCGACGTTCTTCGAGAAAAAAATAGAGTCTCTGGCTTGAGAGTTTCTCAGAAAGGGAAAAAGCTTGATATCAAAGCCAGGGTTATCATTGGGTTCGATGGAAGAGGGTCCATCCTTAGGAGAAAACTTAAGTTTGAGGTTTTAGACTTTGAGCAAATGATTGACGTCATCTGGTTTAAAGTGCCATATCCGCATGAGTTCTTAGATAGTGGGACAGCGTTGGTTAATTTTGTAAAGAAAGGCTTTATGATCTGTCCAGCTTGTTATAACGATGAACTCCAAATCGGTTGGATAATTGCGAAAAATTCTTACGGAGAAATCAAAAAGCTTGGAGAAGATGCCTGGATTTCTGAGATACAAAAACAATGCCCAAAAGAGCTTGCAGATCATTTAGAGAGGAACAGGGATAATATTTCAGATAAATTTGTTCTGAATGTTGAGCTTAGCCGGTGCACTACTTGGAGTAAAAGTGGGGTTCTTTTGTTGGGTGATGCTGCACACACTATGAATCCGGTCGGAGCACAAGGGATAAATATTGCACTTAGAGATGCGGTTGTGGCAGCAAATCATCTTGTCCCCGTTTTTTCGGGTGAGCCAACTGATCGGAGTTTGGATGTGGCCTTTGGAGAGATAGAGAGAGAAAGGTTACGCGAGGTTGAAATAATTCAAGATTTTCAGAGAAGGCCTCCGACCTTGCTTCATAGGCAGAACTCACTGATTCTCTTTTTGATTCAGAATTTATCTCGCTTAAGCCGCTTAAAGTTCTTTAGGAAAAGAGTTTTGGAACTTGCTGACAAGCTGGCCTATGGAGTTACAAACGTGGAACTCAAGGTTTGATCTAATGGATGAAAGGATTATAAAAAGTCAGAAGTGTATTAATGAGGGAGCAGCATTTTTGGCTGGTATAGAGCCTAGATTTGAACGCGCACTCAAGGTCACTGGAGAACTACCACTGCGATTAAAGCCGGAGGGTTTTGAGAGGCTCTTAGGTGCGATTGTAAGTCAGCAGGTTAGTGTGGCAGCTGCTAATGCTATATGGAAACGCCTTGTTAAAGCTAATCTGAATGGGCCGCGCAAAATTATGAAGGCAAGTGATAATGAGCTACGCGCAGTAGGAATGAGCCGCCAGAAAGTAAGATATGCCCGAGCGCTAGCTGAGGCGAGGATAAATTTTAAGTCGCTTAGGTCTCTGTCGACGACGGATGTTGTCAGTCGATTAACTCGAGTGTCCGGTATTGGGATATGGACAGCAGAGATTTACACGATGTTTAGTTTAGGTCGAGCCGATGTGTTTGCAGCGGGTGATCTCGCTTTGCAGGAGTCAGGAAGATTATTATTTGGTTTGAATGAAAGACCAACCGAAAAGGAAATTCGACAGATGGCGGAAAGCTGGTCTCCTTGGCGAGCGGTAGCGGCTCGTTTGCTTTGGGCCTACTATGCGCATGCAAAGAATCGGGAGGGGGTTGGGTAATATCTTGTAGGAAAATGAACAGAGGGCAACTACAAAGCCCTCTGTTCTTGACTACTTAATTGGGCGATTTGATTTCCCAGTAACTAACCTTGACATGCTTGGATAGTATGTCGATATCCCAGATAACAAAGTTCACCGCACCAGTGTTCACTGCATCTGTAAAATACGTCCTCAAAGTAGAGCTATCTCTTACAAATGTTCCTCGATGCGGAGTAGTTATCAGCGTGCCATCAGTTAAAAACGTTCTAGCTTCTCCGCTTAGTACACCTCTTGTCCTGTCGCCGTCAACAGATTCCAATACATGTGTGCAAAAAACTGAGCCATAGCCTTCTACTTGGCCCTCAAAGTCGAAAGAAGCACAATCTGATTCAATCGTCATTCTGCTAATTTTTAGTTCACCAGTACCATCCGGATTGTTTAGATCCATTTTCTTCTCCTGTTTGTTTTCTTGTGAGAAGTCATCGCACATGACTCTCATCTAAATTTAATCAATGAGCGATTCGTTCGCCATTACCAAGTTGCCATTTGTACGGCGATAAAATCGTTCATTACTTCCCTAATTTCGCTAACCTCTGAAAAGAACTCGACGGTTGCATCGGTGCTGCATGCGGTGCCATCAAGAAGATCTTCAGCGGATGCAGCTGTTTGAACGACTGCATGAGTAAAACCTGTTTCTCCACTACCAAAAAGACTAAAAAGTGCATGGTGGACAGAATCATCACACCCTTCCCAAAGTTCGGTTAAGGCTTCTGTATAACTTGCGACGTTTTGGGGTTCGACTCTAAAATTGATGAATCGCTTAAATTGATTAGGATTTGAAGCCATGCTTGAATTGCTAGTACTGAGGCCAGTTGCAGAGAAAATCACGTTTGATTCAATGGTAGCTACTTTTGCAAGAGAGGCTTGGAAGGCGGCCCATTGGGCTGAAGTAGCATTTCTCGCTGTATCGCGCTGCATGGATTCAAAGTCGGGCCATATCACCGCTATATTATGGGTTGTTTTGGTAAGTCCATTTGCAAGATTTTGTCGAAGTGCTACTGAGGCAGATCCAGAGGATCCTTCACTTGAGTTCATGTATGAGTTCATAGCAAATAAAAAAGCTGGTGCGTCACTTACATTCACATCATAGTTGAAACCCACTTGTGCGTTCAAAGTCGTCGCCTGACAAGTCAAAGCGAAAAAAATAGTCAAAATCACTCTTTTTAGCATCTTTTGTTCCCCTAGTTAGGTATAAAATTACAAACTATTCTCAAAATGAGAAATCACAACCTACGCCCAAAATATTACATTTATGTGACAGATTAATTTATAGACTAGGTATTCTGTTAACTAAAAAGGGCGACAAGGATTCAGTCAAAATGAGTGAATATTTTGAAAAAACCTCGAAAGCTCGTCATGAGCAGTTAATGATGAAGGCGCTAGAGCAAGCGCATTTAGCGAAAACTAAAAATGAGGTGCCTGTGGGCGCGGTATTAGTGGATTGTGACACAGGGGAGCTCATTGCCGAGGGGCACAATCAACCTATAGCGAATAACGACCCAACCGCCCATGCGGAAATTGTGGTTCTTCGAAGAGCAGCGCAAATTAGGGAGAACTACCGTCTCCCGCGGACAGCCATTTATGTTACCCTTGAGTCTTGTACAATGTGCATCGGTGCAATGCAACATGCGCGTGTAGATTCGCTTATTTTTGGAGCAAAGGAAACCAAAGCTGGAGCACTGGTGAGCCATCTAAGACTAGCCGATGAGCCTTTTTATAATCACCATGTGAGTGTGTTGGGAGGCATCCTAGAAAAGCAATGCGCAACTTTATTAACTGAATTTTTTCGTGAGAAGAGAAAATAAGTCATCGGGCTTTTTAAACATAAAAACGCCGGTGAAATTTAGGCTGATTTTCAACTTCGTTGGCAGTCACAATCTACTTTCTGGATAATTTATCGATGGAATCGATTTATGGGGCCACGGCTCTCTCAGCTTTTAAATCTTCAAAATTACTCGGCACATTAAAAATATCCCACCCAGCGGTGTGTTCGCTTAGTGCCCAATTTGTGCATCTTCTGGACTGTGATTCTGATTTTTTAGCTTCTGAATCTAAGCTTTTGAATTCGCTTTTATCTTATGGAGAGAGTTATGTGAATTCGGCTGGTAGGAAAGAAAAGATCATAAAAAGATTAGTCGTGCCTAGAGAAGGAACGGTATCACCTTGGTCGAGTAAAGCTACGGACATACTCCATAATTGCGGCTTGTCAAATGTCTCTCGCATTGAGAGGGGGATTTTATTCTATATCGGACTGACAGAAGATCCGTTGAAACATACTGTCAAAGATATAGATCAGTATTTGCATGACCGGATGACTCAAATCGTCTTAAATGAAATTCCCGAAGCGGAAATGCTCTTTTTGTCAGCCAACCCGAAGCCAGTTCGGTCTATAGATATTACAAAAGAAAAGAATGCTCTTGAAAAGTCTAACAGGCTAATGGGTCTTGCTTTGGCAAAAGACGAAATTGACTACTTGTATGATCAATTCAAAGCTTTGGGTCGTAACCCCAATGACGTAGAGCTTATGATGTTTGCACAGGCAAATTCAGAGCATTGCCGACACAAGATATTCAATGCTGATTGGACAATAGATGGTACACCGCGGGCGCAAACCCTCTTCGGCATGATTCGAAATACAAAACAGGCTTCCCCTCAAGGGGTACTTTCAGCCTACTCAGATAATGCTGCCGTTATGCGCGGTAATTCAAGTTCTCGCTTTTACCCAAGCCCATCGTCCAAGGAGTATGTTTTTAGCGAGGAGCCGGTCCACATTCTCATGAAAGTTGAGACGCATAACCATCCAACAGCAATTGCCCCTTTCCCAGGCGCGTCAACTGGATCGGGTGGAGAAATTCGAGACGAGGGTGCTACCGGTCGTGGTGCAAAACCAAAAGCAGGACTCACTGGTTTCAGTGTTTCAAATTTGCGAATACCTGATTTGCCTCAGCCTTGGGAAGAAGATTTCGGTAAACCTGAACAAATTGCCTCTGCTTTGGAGATAATGATAGATGGACCGTTGGGTGGCGCTGCCTTTAACAACGAATTTGGGCGGCCTAACCTGTGCGGATACTTCAGGACCTTGGAAGACACGTTTATTAATGAGAGTGGAGAGGAAGAGGTTAGGGGTTACCATAAGCCCATCATGATCGCTGGCGGACTTGGGAACATTCGGGAAAGCCACATTGAAAAGGGCGAAATAGAAGTAGGAGCAAAGCTGATTGTTCTCGGGGGCCCAGCAATGCTTATTGGCTTGGGTGGAGGGGCAGCCTCGTCGATGGCTTCTGGAACCAGTAATGAGGAATTAGATTTTGCTTCAGTTCAACGGGAAAACGCTGAGATGGAAAGAAGATGCCAGGAGGTGATAGATCAGTGTTGGCAGCTTGGAGAGAAGAATCCGATAGCGTTTATTCATGACGTAGGAGCCGGAGGGCTGTCAAATGCTTTACCTGAACTTGTTAAAGACGGTAATCGCGGAGGTAAGTTTTATCTTAGAGATATCCCAAATGCTGAGCCGCAGATGTCGCCGCTAGAAATTTGGTGTAACGAGTCGCAAGAGCGCTATGTTCTAGCTGTATCGCCGAGTTCGCTTGGTCAATTTGAGAGTATTTGTGCGAGAGAAAGGTGTCCATTCGCCGTTGTTGGAGAAGCTATTGAAGATAAACGGATCGAGCTAATTGATTCGCACTTTGAAAACAAACCAATTGACTTACCTATGGAACTCCTCTTTGGGAAACCACCTAAAATTGCGCGTAGCGCTCTTTCGGGATTGGTAGCAAGAAGAGAGTTTGATACAAAAGCCATAAAATTGGCCGATGCCGTGGCTAGAGTGCTCTCGTTACCCTCTGTAGCCGATAAGAGTTTTCTGATAACGATAGGAGATCGTTCGATCACTGGTTTAGTCTGTCGAGATCAAATGGTTGGTCCGTGGCAAGTGCCCGTCGCGGATGCTGCGGTAACGGCAAGCTCATTCATTGGTTATTCTGGTGAGGCCATGGCTATGGGTGAGAGGCCTCTGCTTTCCTTAGTTGACTCGGCAGCATCAGGTCGTATGGCTATCGGAGAAGCCATAACAAACATCGCCTCAACCGAGATTCAGAATATTGCAGATATTAAGCTCTCTGCCAATTGGATGGTTGCGTCGGGCCATGGCCATGAGGATGCTAAGCTTTATGAGGCAGTCCGAGCAGTAGGTATGGATTTATGCCCCAAGCTAGGTATTTGCATTCCTGTCGGGAAAGACTCAATGTCAATGCGAACTGTTTGGGAAACCGACGGACAAGAAAAAAGTAATACTGCACCTCTGTCACTCATTGTTTCTGCTTTTGCTCCTGTAACCGATGTGCGAAAAACATTAACTCCTGAGTTAGCGAGATCTCAAGGCAAGACAGGGATTTTCCTAATAGACCTTGGGCGCGGTAAAAATCGTATGGGCGGTTCGGCATTTTCTCAAGTATATAGAAAGCAAGGAGCTAAAGTACCTGATTTGGATGATCCAAAAGACTTGATCAACTTCTTTGAATTTATTCAGGCATGTCGAAACGAAGGTATATTGCTGGCCTACCACGACCGATCGGATGGTGGATTATTTACGACAATAGCAGAAATGTGTTTTGCATCGCATTGCGGCATTGACGTGCAACTAGAGGGTTTAACGCCGGACAACTCCATTGTTGAGGTTCTTTTTAATGAAGAGCTAGGTGCGGTCATTCAGGTTTCTGCAGTGGATATAGAACGCGTTGAACTTTACGCGGGAAAATACAATTTGAAAGATTGTATCTTTCGAGTCGGCGAGTTAAATGATACTGATAAGGTTAATATCAGGTTGGCCGAAGGCACACTGTTTAGTGAAGATCGCATTTCCCTTCATAGGACTTGGTCTGAAACGACCTTTCATATGCAAAGTATTCGAGACAACTCAGAGTGTGCGCTCGAAGAATACGATTTGATATTGGATAGGAGCAATCCTGGTTTAGAACACGATTTGAGTTTCAATATAAAAGAGAATATTGCTGCCCCATATCTAAATTTAGATGTGAAGCCAAAAGTAGCTGTGCTTCGTGAGCAGGGCGTAAATGGGCAAGTAGAAATGGCGGCCGCATTCAGTCTTTCTGGATTCTCAGCAGTCGATGTCCATATGACGGATATAATCGAAGGTCGTATTTCACTGGAGCAATTTAACGTGATGGTCGCTTGTGGCGGGTTTTCTTATGGTGATGTCTTGGGTGCCGGGGGCGGTTGGGCTAAATCAATTTTATTCAATGAGCGGCTGAGCAAGCAGTTTCAATTATTTTTTGAAAATCCGAATACGTTGACTCTGGGCGTTTGTAACGGGTGCCAAATGTTATCAATTTTAAAAGATTTGATACCCGGAGCTTCTCAGTGGCCACTTTTTGCGAAAAACCGATCTGAGCAATTCGAGGCTAGATTCCCTTTGGTGAAAATAGAGTCATCGGGTTCAGCTTTTCTTTCTGGAATGGATGGCTCACTTTTTCCTATCGCAGTCGCTCATGGTGAGGGTAGAGCTGAATTCTCTTCTTCGCAGCACTTGAAATCCTTTGAAGAATCAGGATTGGTGAGTATCAGGTATGTCGATAATCTTGGAAACGTCGCGATAAAATACCCATCTAATCCAAATGGGTCACCCGGTGGTTTGGCCGGAGTTTGTAGCTCGGATGGGCGCGCAACTATAATGATGCCGCATCCAGAGCGAGTCTTTCGAGCTTGTCAAAATTCTTGGCATCCTAAAGAGCTGGGTGAGTCAGCACCAAGCAGCCGGATGTTCCAGAATGCGAGAAATTGGTTCGACTAAAATGGCAAAGTCAAATCTTTGTAAAATTGAGTTCTATGTTCCAGAAACCCATTTGGAGGCTGTAAAAAATGCAATGTTTGAGACTGGTGCGGGAAAAGTTGGCGCTTATGACTCTTGTGCGTGGCAAACATTGGGGCATGGGCAGTTTCGGCCAAAGAAGAGTAGCGACCCTTATATAGGAACTAAAGGATCAGTTGAAACTGTTTCAGAATTTAAGGTGGAAATGGTTTGTGAAGGGGCAGTTTTGTCAAAAGTGATTTTAGCGCTCAAAGAGTCGCACCCTTATGAGGAAGTTGCTTACTCTGTTATTCAACTATGGTCTGGTGACTGAACTTCGTTGCAACTGATGAGTTCCGTTGACACGGTTCGATCTTCATTGTGGCGCACATTAAACATTCGAACTGGGAAATGCCCAGAACGTGTATCTTCAAAATATTGTTTGATAGTTGTCTTCACCACTGGGAAGGCTATTTCGCTCCAAGGTATTTCTTTCTCTTGATATAGCTCTACTTCTTCAGATTCGACTCCGGCGGAAAAATTCAAATTAGCGAGTTCAGCCCGGAAGAAGATGTACACTTGATTTATGGTTGGTAAATTAAAAAGTGTATAAAGGCTGTCTGGTTTTATAATCAACTCAGCACCGGCTTCTTCTTTAGTTTCTCTAATAGCACCGGCCAGAGACGATTCGCCGTTTTCCATGAAGCCAGCAGGTAAAGTCCACTTACCTTTTCTGGGTTCAATGGCCCTTTTGCAAAGTAAAATTTTATTTTTATAAACTGGAAGCGTACCAACTACATTTTTTGGGTTCTGATAAAAAATTGTATTACACGAATCACAGCAGTACCTCGCTCGATTATCTCCTTCTGGTGTGCGAAGAACCAGGCTGGCAGAACAATGTTGGCAGTAATTCATTAGACTCGATTGCATTGGTTTGTTAGAAAATCTAGAAATCTTTAGTTCATCATTGCTTCATAGACCATTCGATTCGCAATATTTGCATTGAAGGGTGCTCTTGCGCCTCCTCTTTTCTGCTCCATATATATCATATAAAAATCATTTTCTTTGTCTACCGCGAAATATGTTCCAGCTATACCCCGCCATCCAAAGTTATGAGGCCCATCTTCTTTATCAGTGGTCGGCTGTAGATGAAATCCGAGACCCCAATTTCCTCGGTTGCCGTAAAAGAAAAACTCTCTAGAAACATCGTTGCCAATTTTCTTTTCGCGCATCACGTCTAGGGTTGACTCTTCAATGATACGATTCCCTCGATATTGTCCCCCGTTAAGAAGCATCTCAGCGAATCGCACATAGTCTTCCGTTGTAGAATTCAAACCACCATCCCCAGACAGCATTCTTCGGGGGATGGTGTTGTCTCCCAACTGGGCACCCTGGGCTGGTTCAGCTATTCGATATTTCTTACTCTTTGGTACCCAGAAACTAGTTTCATCCATACCAAGAGGTTCAAAAATTCTCTCTTGCAAGATAATATCTAGTGTCTTTTCTCCAGCAACTTCCAGAACGGCGCCAAGGACATTTGTCGAGTGGCCGTAATGCCATGCTGTCCCAGGCTCGAAATGAACTGGCAGCGACCCTAACTTTGCCGCAAATTCTTGTGCTGTAAAGTCCCCTCTCAGCTCGGTCGTATATCTTTCCGCTAAGTCGCTATCTGAAAAGATATTTTGAATAATGCCGGATTGGTGAGTAAGCAAATTTTCTATTGTTATTGAAGACTCGGCGGGTCTTGATATTCCTGTTTCAGGGTCATTTATTTTTAAGTTGGCAAATTCGGGTATGTACTTTTCCAAAGGGTCGTTTAGATCAATTAGACCATCTTCAACCATGGTCATGATTGCCACACTAATAATTGGCTTGGTCATTGAAAAAATCCGGAATATGGTGTCCTTATTCACCGGAGTAAGGCCCTCTGGGCTCTGCATACCGACTGCCTCGAGCATTCCTACGCCCAGGCTATTACCGACTAAAAGTAGTGCACCAGGAATGAAATCACCATCAACTGCCGTCTGCATGGCTTTTCTAATTTCCTCGACCTCGCTTTGATCGATACCGAAATTAGTCGAGTGCACTTCCTTGATAGAGGTCTGTGTTAACGCACTGTACGAGCTGGCGGTCTGAGAATTGAGAGGAATGGGAACTATCAGGAAGAATGCTAAAACGGTTAGGCTTCTTTTGAAAAGAGACATAGGACTCCGGTATTTTTCTCATTGGGTTTTGGGCGTTGATGTTAGCGGAAGCAGCACACGTCGACAATGAGTTTTACTCGAAGTTTAATGTAGGTTTTTACAAAAAGTCCCTCAGAAGCGACCGCGTAACTTCCCGCTTTAGTGGTCCACAAGTGTGCTTATAGGCAAGGTGTTCGCAATGGATGTACCAATCTGCCCCGTTCTTTGCAGACCCTACTGAGTCATCGTCGAACTCAAATCTTAAAAAGTGAACGGATGAAGTTTTTTCATCCGTGGATCTTGGTAAATCTTCATTTGCGATTGGATACACCTTATCGTGGCCATCAATTTCGATAGATATTAATTCTTCTACTCCTATAAGCTGCTTCAGACGGTCGTGCCGCTCCTCTGCATTTGGATACTCGAGCATCATTGTGACTTTAAGGTTTTTCCCATCAGGTATTAACGGATTGTAGACGGCCAGCTCTTCGAGAATCTCTTCCTCTTCATTGAGCTTCTCAGCCCGCATCAGTTCTTGTATTTGATATTTCATGACCATATAGTCTTCAAAATGGAGCATCATATTTTTTCCAACTTGGACACGTCTAGTTTTCTTGTGTTCCATGATGGATTGTCTAATGGTGTCTCTTTGTGCCTCATACATTTTATTTGGCAGCAAGTCAGCGTAAGAAATTTTCTTCATTTGTTAAACCTTTAAAAATTATACCTATTCGGCTGTGTTAGATTCCGTATGCTTTGCAAAGCATTTCTAGCGGATGCGTAGTTATGTGCCCGGTTTTTAAGTTAGCTTCTAAATGTTTTCCAGCAACTGGGCAGTCGCTCCCGTAATGATCGGATTCATGAGCTTTAATCTGTCTTACTACTGGGGCAGCTATTTTGTTAGCAAATTCTATCGTCTCGCTTTTGACTCCATATGTGCCGTCATGGCCGGAACAACGCTCAATATTCTTTACCTTCGTATTTGGTACGAGCTCAAGGATTTGCTTTGTTTTGGGTCCAATATTCTGAACTCGCTGATGGCAGGCGACATGGTAACTCACAGTACCTAAACTGTTTATGAATTCAGTATTAAATTTCTTGTTTTTGTGAAGTAAGTGCAAGAATTCGAAAGGATCGAAAAATGCCTCGGCAACGCGGGAGACTTGCTCATCATCGGGAAACATTAGGGGTAGTTCTTGTTTGTACATCAAGACACACGAGGGGATTGGTGCCACGATTTTTAATCCTTTTTGCACCGCGTCAAAAAGAGGCGGGATGTTAAGTTCTTTCAACCTTGTAACAGATTGAAGATCTCCAAGTTCTAGTTTAGGCATTCCACAACAATGCTCTCTTTCTAACAGCTTCACAGGAATTTTATTGTGCTTCAGGATCTTCGTTAAACTTTCGATGATCGATGGTTCGTTGTAATTGCAGTAACAAGTAGTGAATAACGCGACTGATTCTTGTGATGCTTCTTCTTGGAGGTTACTAGTGCCCTCTGTGTTAGAGCTCAATTTCTTGATTCTACTTCGACCAGTTTCTTTATGATAAGCTGGAATTGTCGCTGCTTCGTGAATGTCTAGGGTTTTGTCCAGGGCCTTTCTAACGGTTTTTGACTGAACTCCCCAGTTAACAACGTCATTAAGAACAGGTTTTGAGGCAACTTTGCCTATCATGTCTGTGCTAGTTATCAGTCTGTCTCGAAGTTTTGTTTTCCCATTTTTAAAGTTGACCGCTTTAGATCTTAACATTAAGTGGGGGAAATCTACGTTCCATTCATGTGGTGGAACATACGGGCATTTTGAGAGATAGCAGAGGTCACAAAGATAGCACTGGTCGACGACTTTATCATAATCAGTCTTGGCTACACCATCCACCTCCATGGTTTCCGATTCGTCTATTAGATCGAAGAGGGTTGGGAATGCGTTACACAGACTTACGCATCGACGGCAGGTATGGCAGATGTCGAAGACGCGTTCTAACTCTTCATTTAAGCTTTTTTCGTCCCAGAACTTTGGATCATTCTGGTTAAGAGGGTTGCGGGTAGGCGCGTCTAGCCCGCCCTCTCTGCCGTAATCGGACATCAAAGTGCTCCTAAGTCCTAATCTTTAAAAACACCCGCCGCTCGCTCAGGGCGGCGGGGTTAGATGTACTTCAGACTTCTAACGAATCCAAAGCTTTTTGAAACCGATTCGCATGAGAGCGCTCGGCCTTAGCCAGTGTTTCCATCCAATCAGCTATTTCTTCAAACCCTTCGTCTCGGGCGTCTTTCGCCATTCCCGGATACATGTCTGTATACTCATGTGTTTCTCCGGCCACTGCCGCTTTTAAATTGCTTTCAGTGTCGCCAATGGGAAGCCCTGTTGCTGGGTCACCTACCTCTTCCAAATACTCTAGGTGTCCATGGGCATGTCCCGTTTCTCCCTCGGCCGTCGAGCGGAAAAGTGCCGATACATCGTTATGACCTTCTACATCAGCTTTTTGTGCGAAGTAAAGATATCTCCTGTTTGCTTGTGATTCGCCAGCAAAAGCTGCTTTTAAATTTTCTTCAGTTTTAGAGCCTTTTAAAGACATTTTCTTCTCCCAGGTTAAAGTTCTATAAGTGGCGATTGCTGCTTGAGCCACAGTAGCGGATGGTCTATACCAATCCTCTACGCGTAGTTTACGATTTGAGTTTAATCAAATCTAATAGATTTTTTTAATGAAGTAATCGGTTTTATCGATTAATATCTATTCGGATGACACCTTCCGTAAAACAAATTCGCTATATCTGTGCGGTAGCTGACTACAGGCATTTCAGCAAAGCGGCAGAGGCATGCTTTGTTACACAATCGACGCTCAGCGCGGCTATTCAGGATTTAGAATCACAATTAGGAGTGGTCATTTTCGAGCGGAGTAAAAGGTCTGTTCTGATAACACCCTCGGGCGAAAAATTATTAGACCAGGCTCGAAAAATATTGGGAGAAATTGAAGACTTCGTCAGTCTAGCGAAGACAAGTCAAGATCTGCTAACAGGAGATATTCGTCTCGGTGTCATTCCGACGATCGGTCCCTTCATGCTTCCTACCCTGTTAAAGGAGTTAAGGGATAGTTATCCTAAACTGGGGCTGTACCTTAAAGAAGATATGAGTGCGAAGCTCTATCGCCATCTTCAACAGGGAGAGCTCGATTTGATTGTGCTCGCATTCCCTTATTCGCTTCCTGAAATGGATACGGTAAGCCTGTTCAAAGATGAATTCCTACTTTGTTTGTCTCCTGGGCATAAACTGGAGAGCTCTAAAAAGATTAGACAGTCACAGTTGCGAGGACAGAGTCTATTGCTACTTGAGGAAGGGCATTGTCTAAGAGACCATGCCTTAGAGGCTTGCAAATTAGAAAAAGCTGATACAAATCTAGTTTATCAAGGGACAAGCCTACATACTCTAGTCCATATGGTTGCTAATGGTTTAGGCGTTACACTGTTACCGCAAATTGCTGTTACGGCTGAGGTTCTGGGAGATACTAAATTACAATTGAAAAAGTTTACTAAAGAAAATGTGAGTCGAGAAATCGGTTTGGCTTGGAGAAAGTCCGATCCAAGACGAGATGAATACCTTCTTCTCGCTGATTTTATCCGACAAAATGTATTGAATCGTCAAAGCGATTAACAAATTATTTTAAGGACGATTGAGTAAGAGACTCAACCTTCAGTATTTTAACTCAGGATACCCGTTTTCTCGTCACGATGTGAGTGCAACAAGCTAAGTACCAAGGGCGTTTATTTAAAAGCGATGTTTAATTTTAAGAGTACCCAGATCCATTTATGGATTGCCGATTTGGATTACTTTGATTTTTTTGAGGTTCAGTCGGAATCTGCTGCTTGGCTTTCTGGAAACGAAATTGGTCGGTTAAATCATTATCGGTCTAGTACCCGACGAAAACAGTTTTTGCTTGGGCGTGTGCTTTTGAGGGTCGTTCTAAGCAAATACGCTGAGGTGGCGCCCGAAACTTGGAAATTTCAGACCAATTCACATGGTAAACTCTTCCTTGATCCAAGTCATGGATTGCCAATATTCTTCAACCTTTCGCACGCTGACAACCGCGTGATAATTGCGGTATCGAGTATAAGAGATTTGGGGATTGATATAGAGTCGATGCATAAAAGAAGGGCGTTCCTCAAAATAGCAAATCGTTATTTTGCGCCGGATGAGATTAAGAGCCTTAGTAATCTCTCGACGCCCTTGCAGGCGCCTCGATTTTTTGAGCTATGGACATTGAAGGAATCTGTCTTAAAAGCTTGCGGGTTTGGTCTATCTGGCAACCTTTCTCGAGTTAGATTCACTTTTCCATCCGAGGATAAATTAAGTTTGGACTTTGATTCGAGTAATAATGATTTGGCGAATTGGCAGATTTGGCAAATTGAAATTTCGAAGCCTTACTTTTTGGCACTGTCGGCAAAGAGTGCTGGAATAAAAATAACAGAAATTGAAACGCAAAAGTTTCTTTCTCTAGAGCAAACCGTTCCCGAAAAGACTCACATACTCCGCAGTAATTAAACCGGATATTTTTCGATATGTAACGAGGCTTAATTATCAACTTAACAAAAATTCGAGCGCAAACTTTGATCCATAGAATCCCGTAATCAAGAAAGCGAAACCTATAAGGGTCCATCGAACTGCAGCGGTTCCTCTCCATCCGATTTTGTGTCGTCCCCAGAGTAGGACAGAAAAAACCAACCATGCAAGTACTGAGAAAAAAGTCTTATGAATCACTCCGTCTCGACCCCAAGTGTCTTCGATGAATAAAAATCCCGCGATTATTCCTAAACTCAGTAACAACTGCCCAACCCATAATAATTCAAACAAGAAAGTCTCCATGTCTTGAAGTGGCGGGAATCTACTAATGACTCCACCAGTAACGTGATTTTTAAGCTGGCGGTTTTGGAAGGCTAAGAATGTTGCTTGCAAGGCAGCTATTGTTATGAAGCTGTATGCAAGTACTGATGTTAAAACGTGTGTCGCTAGCCCAGCATTTAGTTCCGTGGCAGGCAACGGGCTCTGCATATACAATGATGCAGCAATCGCGATTATTGCTAATGGGAATAGGCACAAAAATAAATTTTCGAGCGGTTTTCGTATATTGCTGACCAATACTAGTAAGGAAATGGATAAAGCTATTAGGGTCGAAATTTCAAAGAAGCCAAACTGGTACCCATCGTTTACTCGGATTACACCATATGCGCTCACGGCGTGAGAGATAACAGCTAACGTACCGAAGATAAAAACTTTGTTTTCTCTGCTTCTGCCTGCAAAAACAGCATTGGCCTGGAGAAATAAGCCCATCAGATAAAACGAAATTGCTAAAATGCCTGAGGTAATGGTTATTTGCATTTGTTCGCCGACTTGGTAGTTAAGGGAAAGTGTCGCACATAGGCTATGCTTGGTGAAGTGCTTTTTACCTCAATACTAGAATGACTTTGTAATTCCTTCGCTGGGGCGCGGAGGATGGTATTGGTGCCCCGTCCTGAACTTGTCTATACTAGCCTGCTTGTATCTTAAACCAGAGTTTTAGGTATGTTTGATAATTTAAGTGAACGGCTTTCTGGCGTACTTCGGTCACTGACTGGAAAATCTACCCTAACCGAAAATAACATCCAGGAAGCGCTGAGTGATGTCAGAAGGGCTTTATTAGAGGCCGATGTTGCACTAACTGTCGTTAAAGATTTCATAGAGCGGGTGCGCACCAAGGCTGTCGGCGAAGAAGTCGCGAAAAGCCTGACCCCAGGACAAGCTCTGATTAAGCTTGTTCAATCGGAATTACAAAGCATAATGGGTTCGGCTAATGAGGAGTTGAACCTCAAAGTCACCCCACCTGCAGTAATATTAGTGGCAGGTCTGCAAGGTGCTGGCAAAACAACCAGCGTTGCAAAAATCGCGAAAATGTTAAAGGAGCAAGCAAAGAAATCCGTTTTGGTTGTAAGTGCGGATACTTATCGTCCAGCGGCGATTCAACAATTGAAAACCCTTTCGACTGATTTAGGGGTCAATTTTTTTAACAGTGATGAAAGTCAGGTACCTATTGAAATCGTTCGTGGAGCCCTATTAGAAGCCGAGCGCAAGTTCTTCGATGTCCTAATTGTGGATACAGCGGGTCGTCTTGCGCTAGACGAACAAATGATGAACGAGATTCAAAGGTTACACGCTGAATTAAACCCCGTGGAAACCTTATTTGTGGTTGATGCGATGACAGGTCAAGACGCGGCGATTACTGCAAAGGCGTTTGACGATGTTTTACCTCTAACCGGCGTGGTGCTTACAAAAGCAGATGGCGACGCTAGAGGTGGGGCTGCATTGTCTGTGAGGCACGTGACAGGAAAGCCTATAAAATTTATAGGTGTTGGAGAAAAAGCAGATGCCCTTGAGCCCTTCTATCCTGATCGAATGGCTTCCAGAATCTTGGGAATGGGCGACATGTTATCCCTCATCGAGGAAGCAGAGACAAAGTTAGATAAGAAAAAGGCTGAAAAACTAGCGAGGAAGATAAAAAAAGGAAGAGGGTTTGATCTTGAGGACTTCAAGGAGCAGTTGAAGCAGATGCAAACTATGGGCGGCGCTTCCAGCATAATGGAGAAATTGCCTGGAATGGGTGCCTTGCCTCCGGGCGCGTCTAACATGATCGATGACTCCCATTTTAGTAAGATGGAAGTAATAATCAACTCAATGACCATGAAGGAAAGGTCAAATCCGGATGTTTTAAATGGATCCAGAAAGAGGCGGATTACCGCCGGTTCTGGCACTCAAATTCAAGACCTTAACCGGTTGCTCAAACAACATAAACAGATGCAGCGAGTAATGAAAAAAATGAAAGGTGGTAAGATGGCAAATATGATGCGGGGCCTCGGTGGCATGCAAGGTCAAGGTGCTTCCGGCATGCCGCCTTTTACTAAAGGGAAATTTCCAAGATTCTGATCCTGAGGTGAAGAGCGAACTTTCAAATATTGCGGATCAAAAAGATAGAGAAAATTGACCAAAAATCAGATAAATAGCCTCAATGGCTGCTTCCATTAACGCCTTAATTAACATAGAATACCGGCCGCTTAGATTTTAGTTAGTTTTGGATCTCATCTGAATTAACTTAAGACTAATAATTTAACCTTCGAAATTGGTAAGAAAATATGGTTACGATTCGTTTATCCCGAGGTGGAGCAAAGAAGAAGCCGTTTTACCACATTACGGTAAGTGATAGCCGAAAGTCGCGTGATGGCCGTTTTATAGAACGTATTGGCTTTTTTAATCCGGTGGCGCGTGGTAAAGAGGATAGGTTGAGACTGGACCAAGATCGGATGGCTTTTTGGCGTGGCCAGGGGGCGCAGGTTAGCCCAAGGGTAGCTGCTTTGGCGAAAGATGCCGAAAGCCCTTCTTCGGCAGCTGAATCTTAGTTACAAACTGCACTGAGCAGCGATGAAAGATGGCTCTGTAGCGAAACCGAAGAAAATAGTATTAGGGCAAATTGGCAAAGTCCATGGCATTAAAGGCTGGCTAAAACTAAATTCATTTACTTCACCTCCTGCAAATATACTCAATTACCAGCGGTTCAGTGTGCGAGTAGAGGAGCAAACAGAACTTTTAAAAATCGATGAGTTTAGTCAGCAACCAAATGGGTTGTTAGTTCATTTTTCAGGTTACGATGACCCCGACTCGTCTAAAAAATTGGTAGGGCAGCAGTTAAGTGTTGAAAGTGCATGCCTACCAGAGCTCCAGAACAATGATTTCTATTGGCACGAGCTGGAAAATTTAGAAGTAGTTAATCAAGACGGGCATAACTTGGGGAAAGTTGCATATTTAATTGAGACTGGGGCCAACGATGTTTTGGTTGTTCAGCCGACGACTGTTAGTCTGGATGGAAGAGAGAGATTAATACCGTATGTAAAAGGTTCTGTAATTAAAAATGTTGATTTGGCCCAGAAAACAATTCAAATCGATTGGAGTGCTGAACTTTTAGAATAGGATAATCCCTAGCAGTAATATGTTAAGGCGAATCAATGCAAATAAATGTTGTCACCCTTTTTCCAGAAATGTTTTCTGCGATAGCCGAATGGGGTATTACTGGCAGAGCTATAAAGCAAGGATTAGTAGACCTAGATTACTTTAATCCACGAGAGTTCACAAAAGATAGACACCGAACTGTAGATGATAGATCCTTCGGAGGTGGCCCTGGCATGCTGATGAAGACGGAGCCGCTAATAGCAGCAATACGCGCAGCGAAAGAAGGGTTACGGAAAGATGAAAGTGCAGGCTCGGTAAGAGTGGCCTACTTATCACCTCAAGGCAGAGTGATTGATCAGGCGAGTATTCAAGAATTAGCGTCAAGAGAGCGCATGGTCATGTTGTGCGGGCGATATCAGGGGATAGATCAAAGGGTGATTGATCAAGAAGTAGACGAGGAATGGTCTATCGGAGATTTTGTATTGAGTGGCGGAGAGTTGGCTGCGATGACCTTGATCGATGCGATGACACGACTTCAGCCTGGTGCTGTAGGAGACAAAGATTCTGTGAACCAAGATAGTTTCAGTAATGGCTTATTGCACTGTCCTGAATATACGAAGCCTCAAGTCTTCAATAGCCAGCATGTGCCAGATGTATTATTAAGTGGTGATCATGAGGCAATAAGAAAGTGGCGGTTAGAGCAAAGCTTAGTGGTAACGAAGCGAAAAAGGCCAGATCTGATCATAAAAAAGAAATTGAATGAAGAAGAGAGAAATCTTTTGAAGCAAATTTCTGAGTAATATAATTGAATTGAGTGTTTTAGAGAATTGGAGAAATTGGGAGTTATCAGATGAGCAAGAATAAAATTATCCAGAGAATAGAAAAAGATCAGATGGATAAAGAGCTACCAGAATTTGGCCCCGGCGATTCTGTGGTTGTTCAAGTGAAAATTAAGGAGGGCGATCGTGAGAGGCTTCAAGCTTATGAAGGAGTAGTTATTGGGAAGCGTAGTAGAGCTTTAAATTCTTCTTTCACGGTGAGGAAAATATCGCATGGGGTAGGTGTAGAAAGAACTTTTCAGACCTATAGCCCTTTGGTTGATAGCGTTAAGGTAAAACGACGCGGAGATGTTCGGCAAGCGAAGCTATATTACCTTCGCGAGTTGGCAGGGAGAGCAGCGCGCATTACCGAGAAGCTTGAAAAGAAGTCGGACGCTGGCTAATTTAAACACCACTTGCCCTCGGTCTCTCAAAAGTTTAGTGTGTTAGTGGTGTCTAACTGTCAAAATCCTGTTTGAGGAGAGAAAATATGAAAACAAAGCTGTTCATGATGCAACTCATTATTTTTAGTATTTTTTCTGTGCAAGCGTACTCGCAAGATTTTGAGATCTCTCAGGAGCTCGCTAACAAGCTCAGGCAGGCAATTGAGCAACCTTCTCAGGGCCAACTTGAGATAATAGCAATTAACAAAACTCCATTGTCTCAGGTCTACGAAGTTGAACTAAATACAGGTGAATTGCTATATAGCGACATGTCCGGCGATTACTTATTCGCTGGGGATCTTTATCAGACCACTAACTCAGGTTTGGTGAATCTCTCTTCAGAGACTCGGCAGCTCAGGACAGTTGCGAGAATTGAGAGCATACCTGAAGATCAAATGATCGTTTATTCTCCAGATGATGAACCCAAGGCTACACTAACGGTGTTTACCGATGTTGACTGCACCTACTGTCGAGCCCTGCACCGAGATGTGGAATCTCTTACAGCTAAAGGAATAGAGATCCGTTACCTTGCATATCCACGAGGCGGTGAGTCAGCTGGATCTTATGAAAAGATGATTTCAGTATGGTGTTCGCAGGATCGACACAAATCGCTGAACCAGGCGAAAAATGGACAGAATCTCCCAGCCCGTGATTGTGAAACTCCAGTACTGGAGCACTACGAGCTGGGTAATTTGATTGGCATTTCTGGGACGCCAGCCTTAATTTTTCCAGATGGTCGTTTAATTCCAGGTTATATGGATGTTGATCGATTAGTGTCTATGATGGGTATTGAATAGGTTTGCGCTCAACATTGGCAATGAAACCCGCTTTTTAGCGGGTTTTTTTTTACTTAAATCCTTGTCGAAAAAAAACTCAGGTCTGCGAATATTCGCTCACTTGAAGTATAATTTGATAGCCGTATAGCTAAAATCAAGTGGTGTATTTCAATAATTAAGATCGTTCGCAGCAGAGAACCTATTTAAGATGGAAAATAAGTTAGATAAAGAAGTCAGGGTTGGTATCTGTGGTCTTGGCACAGTCGGTGGCGCAACACTTAAGTTGTTAACTGGAGAAAATTCAGACGAAATTCGCCGCCGTGCCGGCGCGTCTATAAGCGTATCTCAGGTTGCTACCCGGACGTTAAACCATTCGCAGGTTGATGGCATACCTTGTGTAGGGACAGATCCTTTTGCAGTGGTGAATGATCCATCGGTGGAGGTGGTTATTGAAACAATTGGAGGCTACGACCCTGCATATCAAGTGATAAAACAAGCATTATCGAACGGGAAGCATGTTATCACCGCCAACAAGGCATTAATTGCGGAACGGGGCAATGAGCTTTTTGAAGTAGCTCAAAAGAGCAATGTTGTTTTAGCGTTTGAGAGCAGCGTTGCGGGGGGGATTCCAATAATTAAAGGTTTACGGGAAGGGCTTGCGGCAAATAAGATTAACTGGCTAGCAGGCATAATAAACGGAACCGGAAACTTTATACTTACGAAAATGACTTCAGATAATCGTCAGTTTAATGACGTTTTAGAGGAAGCTCAAACCTTGGGTTACGCAGAAGCTGACCCGACATTCGATATCGAAGGTATTGATGCAGCGCATAAACTTACTATTATGAGTTCAATTGCATTTGGTATTCCTTTGCAATTTGATAAGACCTATACGGAAGGAATCAGTGAAATCACCCCAGAGGATATTAGTTACGCCGATGAATTAGGTTATAAGATTAAGCACCTTGGTATTGCGAACCGTTCTTTGTCCGGCATAGAAATGAGAGTGCATCCTACTTTAATTTCAAAAGCCCAATTACTTGCTAATGTGAATGGTGTTGAAAATGCGGTTATGGTTAATGGTAACGCGGTCGGTTCAACTCTTTACAGCGGGCCCGGGGCGGGTGGTGACGCAACCGCTTCAGCGGTTGTTGCTGACCTCATTGATATAGCTCGTCATAAAATAGCTAGATCTGAGAGTCCTATTTATCCATCGCTTGGTTATCAAACGATGTATGAAGATGCGCAAATATTAAATATTGAAGATATCAAAACAGAATATTACCTACGAATTCCAGCGATGGATAGAGTGGGAGTAATGGCAAAAATATCAAGTATTTTGCAAACACATGGAATTAGTATTGAGGCGGTTATACAAAAAGAACCAATTAGTGAAATAGTACCGATTATAATTCTTACTCATTTAGCAAGAGAAAGAAACTTGAATCTAGCTATGAATGAAATAGAGAGTCTAGAAGAGGTGGCCGGTGCAATTAATCGCATTCGAGTCGAATCATTTGAGGTTTGATGATCGATTATTTTTTACGAGATGACAATGAAATACATAAGTACCAGAGGTGGATGCCCGCCGCAAAATTTTGAGCAAGTTCTTCTTTCTGGCCTAGCTCCTGATGGTGGATTGTTTATTCCCCAAACTCTTCCAACTTTTTCTGCGGAACAGATCGAGGCAATGAAGTCTCTGCAATATGCGGATTTAGCTTTAGAAATCGTCACTCCGTTCGTTGATGGCGAAATTCCGACATCACAATTAAAAAAAGTCATTGATGAAAGTTATGCTGCATTCAAGCATCCTGAAGTTGCTCCGCTGACGCGATTGTCTGAACATGAATATCTACTGGAACTTTACCATGGCCCAACTCTGGCTTTTAAGGATTTTGCGCTACAGGTATTAGGGCGCCTTCTAGACCATGTGTTGAGAAAAAATGATCAACGGGTCGTAATCCTGGGGGCCACTTCTGGTGACACGGGGTCAGCAGCCCTTGAAGGTTGTCGTCACTCTGAGCGAGTGGAAATGTATATTCTGCACCCTTATCAACGAGTTTCGGCTGTACAGCGTAAACAAATGACCACAGTGCCTGGTGATAATGTTTTTAACTTGGCCATTGAAGGCAATTTTGACGACTGTCAAAGAATCGTAAAGGCAGCGTTTGCGAATCAGGCGTTTTTGCCAAGCAATAAGAGTCTTGTGGCTGTGAACTCGATTAATTGGGTTCGAATTCTCATGCAAATCGTTTATTATTTTTATGCGGCTTTAAAGCTAGGCGCCCCAAATAAAAAAGTGTCTTTTTCGGTACCGACAGGGAATTTTGGGGACATATATGCTGGTTATTTGGCGCGACGCATGGGTTTACCGATTGATCGATTGATAGTTGCTACAAATAAGAACGATATTCTTCATCGTTTTATTAGCCGTAATGAATACTCTACGACAGAACTTAGTAAAACCTTTTCGCCAAGCATGGATATTTTAGTCTCGTCAAATTTTGAGCGCTATTTGTATGACTTGCTTGGTAAAGATTCGCCTGCTTTGTGTAAATTTATGGATCGTTTCGGAAAGGAAACATTGAGTGTGAGTGCTGAACAATGGGCGCAGATGAAGTCTTGTTTTGATAGCTCTAGTGTTGATGATGCAACGACGTGTCAATTGATTAATGAGCTGTTTACAAAAAATTCAATATTAGTAGACCCTCATACTGCTGTGGGTGTTAAATCGGGAAGAGACTGCTCAGAAAATACGACTTCACCTATAGTTACACTAGCAACAGCTCACCCAGCTAAATTCAGTGATGCTATTAGCGCTGCAGGTCTTAAAGAACCTAACCTACCGGAACATTTAGGCGATTTGTTTGATCGTGAAGAACGATATTCAGTCCTGCCCAACAGCCTATCCTCAGTGACCGAGTTCATTCAAAAACATTCCTAGGGTTTTAATGTCAATAGAAGTTCTTAGAAGGTCTGTTAATACTGGTCTCCAATTCAACGATTCAGTTCATCCCCTAATTCAAAAGATATATAAGCAGCGCACAATATCCGATGCTGATGAGTTAGAGTTAGGTCTCAATAATTTGCTAACACCAGATAAGCTTATGGGCATAGGCGATGCAGTTGAACTGCTCATGATTGCCTTAGAGCAGCAGCAGCGAGTATTGGTCGTCGCTGATTTTGATGCAGATGGGGCAACTAGCTGCGTTGTAGCTATTAATTGTTTAAAGCAGTTCGGTTTAAAGCAGATCGATTACGTGGTGCCTAACAGGTTTGAGTTTGGTTACGGACTGACTCCAGAAATTGTTGAGTTAGGACGGTTAAAAAACCCGGATCTAATCATAACCGTAGATAATGGGATTTCAAGCGTGGCAGGAGTTGAGTGTGCGAATGCTGCTGGTATCGCCGTATTAATTACAGACCACCATATTGCTCCAAGCCATCTTCCCGCTGCTCAGGCAATACTTAATCCCAACCAGCCTGGTTGCGAATTCCCAAGTAAGTGTATCGCTGGTGTTGGGGTAACTTTTTATCTTATGCTGGCTTTGCGTAGCCATCTTAGATCGCTTAATTGGTTTGAGAAATCCAATCTTGAAGAGCCAAATCTTGCTAATCAACTTGATTTAGTGGCACTTGGCACTATCGCGGATGTTGTTGCTCTCGATAGAAATAATCGCATTTTAGTCGATGAAGGGGTTAAACGTATAAGGACGGGAAAAACGCGCCCTGGCATTGAAGCCCTATTAAAGGTGTCCAATCGTGAGGCTAATAGGCTCAAAGCGAGCGACATTGGTTACAGTTTGGCTCCTCGGTTAAATGCAGCTGGAAGATTGGAAGATATGTCAGTAGGCATTGAATGTCTATTGAGCGAATCAGAAAATGAGGCATATCATTATGCTCTTTCGTTGGATGGAATAAACAGAGACAGAAAAAAGATTGAAGCAGATATGCGTGAACAAGCATGGGAGGCACTAGACGAAATTTCGATGAAAACCGAAGATTTGCCGCCTGGCATATGCCTTTTCGACGATCGATGGCATCAAGGAGTTGTAGGAATTATAGCGTCAAGGATTAAAGATAAATTTCATAGACCCTCTATCGCTTTTGCTCAAGTAGATGGAAGCGAGGAACTAAAAGGTTCCGCCAGGTCAGTGAAAGGGTTTCACATTCGTGACGCTTTGGATCAAGTTGCTACTAAGAACCCGGGGTTAATAAACAAATTTGGCGGGCACGCGATGGCGGCGGGTTTAAGTCTCAATAAAAACGATTTTGAAGCTTTTGATCATGCCTTTACTGAGGAGGTTGGCAGGCTGCTTGATGAGGATCAACTGAAAGCGAGAGTTTTTAGCGATGGATGGGTTGAGGCAAAATGGCTGAATCTGCAGGTTGCTTATTTAATTGAGGAAGCTGGGCCTTGGGGGCAAGAGTTTCCAGAGCCATTGTTTGATGGACGTTTTAATCTTGTTCAGCACAGAAAAGTTGGAGAAAATCATCTCAAAATGATGCTCAGTCCCACTGATGATCCAAGCGGAACGCTTGACGCGATAGCGTTCAATGTGGAGGCAGGTCATTGGCCAGACCAAAATTCGAGCGAAATAGAAATAACCTACCGAATCGAAACCAATCATTTTCAAGGCAACATCAGCCTTCAGTTGGTTGTAGAGCATATCCTGAGTATTCGTTAAATAGTGAATTTTTCTACAGGTTTTAGCTCAAAGTGCCGAAAACATTACGCTAATTGGCATGACACAAATAGGCTTATTTGTTACCTTTTGGCTAGGTAGCCGATGCAAGCGTTGGGTGCAATTTCCGAAATCATTGAATTGAGTTAAGCATGGGAAATTTTTTTCACAAACTATTGATATTTATAAGCTTTATTGCTTTTTCTGCTTCTAGCTATGGTCAAATGCATAAAACTGACCAAATCGAGGTGGATTTAATTTCAGAAACATTGGTGGTTGTTCCTGGGGAAACCTTCTGGCTCGGCATTAGACTTGACCCCATAGAGCATTGGCATACTTATTGGAAGTTTGGCGGTGATAGCGGAGTGGCCACCTATACAAGTGAGTGGGAGGTTCCAGACGGCTCAACAGTTGGGGATATAGTTTGGCCAATTCCTGAATGGACACCTTTCTTGGGAAGCGAGTTGGTCACTTTCACCTATGAACGAGAGGTAATTCTGCCTTTGCCGGTTAGCGTACCGTTAGATTTTAATAAACCTACGTTTGACCTCAGCGCGAAAATTGATTGGCAGGTTTGTGAGGAAATTTGCATCCCAGGTGATGCTACTTTTTCGCTAGCTTTGCCAGTAGCTGACTCTTTTGAAATTGATCCGCGGTGGGAAGAAGGCTTTGCGGACTCAAGAGCTCTAACGCCAATCGCTGAAAACCAACATAACCTGATTGCGAATTTTAATGCCTATGATGAAAAGGTGAATATCATGATTGCCTCCTCTGAGGGGGAGTTTGATAATGTTGATGAAGCTTATTTCTTTCCGACCGAGCGGCGAATTATGAAATATGCTCCTTATCGCAAGGTAATGTTAGATGGAAATCGCATACAAATTTCGACCGAGCAGCATCGCAGATATCCTGAAAATCTTGCAGAACTAAGCGGTGCGTTAAAACTTATTGATGAGGATGGCGCTTGGCGTTCCTATGATATTAGACCGCAGCTTTCAAATATTGCTTGGGACCACAGTATTGAAGTCGAGCTCATGTCTGAAACAACAAATATT